>WBZU01000026.1_pt1 | contig 199675 bp, 207 predicted proteins | sample 5204311 | NCBI WGS metagenome assembly WBZU01 (sample SAMN12344359, study PRJNA552823) | activated sludge metagenome | biome: Activated sludge suspended growth; feature: Nitrification reactor; material: Wastewater; isolation source: activated sludge from nitrification reactor of wastewater...
CGCGCCTACGTGCCGCGGGCCGAGGCCGGGCAGACCGTCGCGGCCCACCGGACCTGGCGCTGACCGGCACGCCCGTGAACGTCGCCGTCGTCGCCGAGTTCTACCCCCGGGCCCGCGACCCCGTGCTGGGCATCTGGGCCCACCGCCAGGCGCTGGCCGCCCGGGCGGCGGGCGCGGAGGTGCGCGTCCTCGTCCTGCACCGCCCGGTCCCGCCCGCGGCGGCGCTGGCCGCCCGGGACCGTCGCGCGATCGGCGCCGGGCTGCGCCAGCCGGCCCGGGCCCGGATCGAGGGGCTCGACGTCCGCTACGTCCCCTTCCTCTCCCCGCCGCGCGGCCGGACCTACGGCCAGTGGGGCGCGTGGGCGGCGCCGCCGCTGGCCGCCGCGCTGCGCGCCCTGCGCCGCTCCTTCCCGTTCGACCTCGTGCACGCGCACTACGCCGTCCCGGCCGGCGAGGCGGTGCGGCTGGCCCGGATCGGCGCACCGTGCGTGATCTCCGAGCACGGCGGCGACGTGTTTTACACGGCGCCCCGCAGCGCGGCCGGACGGGCGGCGGTCCGGCGGGCCTTCGGCCACGCGCGGCTCGTGCTGGCCAACAGCGCGGGGATCGCCGCCCGCTGCCGGGAGCTCGGTGCGGACGCGACTCGCGTCGTGCACCTCGGCACCGACGTGCCGGCCGAGCCCGCCCCGGCGCCAGCGTCTCCCCGCCTGGTCACCGTGGCCCACCTCGTCGCCCGCAAGCGCCACGCTGACGTGATCCGCGCGCTTTGGCTGCTGCGCGACCGTCATCCCGAGCTGCGCTACGAGATCGTCGGCGACGGCCCCGAGCGCGCGGCTCTCGCCGGGCTCGCCGCCGAGCTCGGCGTCAGCGGGCGCGTCGAGTTCCGCGGGCAGCTCCCGCCCGCCGCCGCGGTCGCCGCCGGCCGCGCGGCCACGGCGTTCGTGATGCCGAGCGTCGACGAGGCCTTCGGCGTCGCCTACGTCGAGGCGATGGCCGCCGGGGTGCCGGCAATCGGGGCGCTGGGCGAGGACGGGCCGGCGGAGATCGCCGCGGCGGGCGGCGGCATCGAGCTCGTCCCGCCCGGCGACATCGAGGCCCTCGCGGCGCAGATCGACGCGCTCGTGGCCGATCCCGGCTGGCGGGCGCGCCTCGGCGAGCAGGCGCGTGCCACCGTGGCGTCGGCCTTCACCTGGGAAGGCTGCGGCCGCGCCACCGTCGAGGCCTACGCGGCCGCCCTCGAGCCGCGAGGGGTCCGCGCGCGGTGACCCGTCCCGTCCTGTTCGTCACGGGCAAGGCTCCGCCGGACCGCGTCGGCGCCTTCTCCGCGCTCGCAGCCCGCGAGGACGTCGAGTTCGCCCTGTTCGGCGGGCGCGGGCGCCACGCGACCGGCGAGGCGGCGGACCTGCCGTTCCCCCACCGCCACGTGTCCCAGCGGGAGGCCGGCGCGCTTGCCGCCTCCGGGCGCTACCGCGCGGTCATCTGCGGCACCGGCGGCCGCGCCGCCCTCCCCGGCGCCTATCGGGGCGCCCGCCGGGCCGGCGTGCCGTTCGTGCTGTGGGCGTCGCTCTGGGCCCATCCCCGCGGCGCCGCCGGCCTCGCCGGCTACCTGCCGCTGCGCCACGTCTACCGGCAGGCCGACGCGATCGCGACCTACGGCCCGCACGTCACCGAGTACGTGCGACGCCTCGGTGCCACCGGGCCCGTGGTGGAGGCGCCCCAGGCTGTCGACAACGCCTTCTGGGGCGCGCCCGCTGCGCCGGCGCCCCGGCAGGCGCCCTTCGTGGCCCTCTGCGTCGGACGGCTGGAACGCGAGAAGGGGATCCGCGTCCTGGCCGCCGCGTGGCGCCAGCTGGCGCCTGAACCGGGGGCAGCGGCACTCGTGACCGTCGGCGAAGGCCCCGAACGGGCCCGGGCGATCGCCGCGGGCGCGACGGCACCCGGCCAGCTGGCTCCGGAGCATCTGCGCAACTTGTACGCCGCGGCGGACGTTCTGGTGGTGCCGTCGATCACCACGGCCACCTTCCGCGAGCCGTGGGGGCTGGTCGTGAACGAAGCCATGAACCAAGGACTGCCCGTCATCGCCACCACTGCCGTGGGCGCCGCCGCCGGCGGCCTCGTGCGCCACGAGCGCACCGGGCTGATCGTCGCCGAGCGCGATCCGGCCGGCCTCGCCGCCGCCCTGCGCCGCCTGCTGCGGGACCCCGCGCTGCGCGCACAGCTCGGCGCTGCCGCCCGCACAGAGGTCGCCCGTTTCACCCAGGCGGCCTGGGCCGACGGCATGGCGGCCGCCCTCGCGGCGACGCGCGTCGCGAAAGGAGCTTGATACCGTTGCCCGCTCGCCGTTCGCCGTCTCTCCGCGGTGCCCGACCCGGCACCGCCCTCCGGCTTATGCGCAGGACCGCGTCTGTCACAGCCCTCCTCGTCTGCTTGCTCGTGCCCGCTGCGGCGCACGCGAGCGGCCAGGCCGTGATCAAGGACTGCACCGACAACGGCCGCATCGACGGGAAGTACAGCGCCTCTGACTACAAGGCGGCGCTCCGCGACCTCCCGACCGACGTCGCCGAGTACACGGACTGCGGCGACCAGATCGCCGCCGCCCAGCGCCGCGGCGCCACCCGGCAGAACACGTCGAACAGCACCTCAGGCGGATCGGGCGGCAGCAGCTCGGGCGGGTCGGGCGGCAGCAGCGGCAGCGGCGGGTCCGGCACGGGCGCCGGCGCGGCGAGCACCGACTCGCCGATCGCCGACCCGGCCAATCTCTCCAAGGGCGAGAAGGCCGCGCTGGCCAGCGCCGCGGCGCAGAAGGCCTCGCCCGTCACGCTCGGCAGCGATGCGGTCACGCCCGGCGCCTCCGGCATTGCCGGCGAGGCCGTCCGCAACGCGATCCCGACGCCGCTGCTCATCGTGCTGATCCTCGTCGGCCTGGCCGCCGCAGCGGTCGGCGTGTTCCGCCTCCGCAGCCAGGCGCCGCAGATCACCAACGCCGCGAAGTCCCTCAAGCAGCGTGTCGGCGGTCGCGGCGTCGCCTGATCAGGCCCCGGTCCCGGCGCCCGTCCCGGGCCGCTCCGGCGGCGACCGCCGGGCCGATGCCGGGATCGCGGGGGGGATTGCCGCCTTCATTGCGGCGATCGCGTTCGTCGGCCAGGGCGGAACCGAACTCGGCAGCGTCACCGCCGCGCAGATCGCGATCACGCTCGCCGGCGCCGGCGTGCTGGCGGTCGCGCTGCTGCGCGGCGCCTTCGGGACCCGCCTGTGGGGCGGCGTCACGCTGGCCCTGCTGGCCGGGTACGCCGCCCTGGCTGGCGTCTCGATCATCTGGTCGGTGCAGCCCTCGGACACCTGGCTCGAGGCCAACCTTCTGCTCTCCTACGTCGCCGGATTCGCCGGCGCGATCGCGCTGGCCCGGCTCGCCCGCGAGCGCTGGGCCGCGATCCTCGCCGGCGTCGCGCTGGCCAGCCTCATCGTGTGCGGCTGGGCGCTTCTGACGAAGGTCTTCCCGGGCGCCTTCGACGCCGACGCCACCTTCGCCCGGCTGCGTGAGCCGTTCGGCTACTGGAACGCGCTCGCCATCCTCGGCGGCCTGGCCGTCCCGGCGCTCCTGTGGCTCGGCGCCCGGCGGGAGGGGCCGTCCGGCCTGCGGATCGCCGCCACCCCGGCTCTCGGCGCCATCCTCGTCGCGATCGTCCTCACGCAGTCGCGGGGCGCGCTGCTCGCCGTGGCCGTCGGCGGCGGCCTGTGGTTTGCCCTCGTGCCGCTGCGGCTGCGCGGGCTGGCCGTGCTCGTGCCCGCCGCGATCGGCGCGGCACTCCCGACGGGCTACGCGCTCGCCAGCGGCCCGCTGTCGAAGGACACCCAGCTGCTGAGCGACCGGATCGCCGACGGGCGGATCTTCGGCCTGCTCCTCGTCGTGATGCTCGGGCTGCTGACCGCCGCCGCGATCGGCATCGCCCGCGCCGCCGCGGCCCGGCCGCCGGGGCCGGCGACGCGCCGTCGCGCCGGAATCGCGGCGCTCGCCGTCACCGGCGCCGGCGTCGTCGCGGTGGTCGTGGCGCTGGCCGCGAGCAGCGGCGGCCTCTCGTCGCTCCTCGATCCGAACGCCTCGCTGCCAAAGACCGGCGCCGGCCGCCTGGCCGAGCTCGGCAACGTCCGGGCGCGCTACTGGCGCGACGCCATGAACGTGTTCGCCGACCACCCGTGGATCGGGGTCGGCGCCGGCGGCTACCCGACGGCTCGCCTGCGGGTCCGCAAGGACTCGATCTTCGTCGATCACGCGCACGGATTCGTCCCGCAGGTGATGGCCGACCTCGGCCTCGTCGGCCTCGCCCTCAGCCTCGCCCTGCTCGCGTCGTGGCTCGTGGCCGCGCTGCGCGCCGCCGCGCTGCGCCCGCGCAAGGACTCCGGCACCCCCTTCACCCCGGAGCGGATCGGGCTCATCACGCTGCTCGCGGTCGCCGTGACCTTCGGCGTGCACTCGCTGATCGACTGGACCTGGTACGTGCCGGCGCCGGCCCTCGCCGCCCTCATCTGTGCTGGCTACCTCGCGGGCCGCGGGCCCCTGGACCCCGCCCCGGAGCCGGCGGCGTGGTCGGCCCCGGCCCAGCCCAAGGCCGTGCGGATCGCGGCGGCCGTGGGCGTGATCGTGATCGCCGCCGCGGCCGCCTGGACGATGTGGCAGCCGCAGCGCTCCGCAACCGCGACGTCCGACGCGCTCGCCGCCGTCGCGGCCGGCGACCTCGCGGCCGCCCAGGCCGACGCCGAGCGGGCCCGGGACGCCAACCCGCTCGCCGTGGAGCCGCTGTACGCGCTCGCAACGGTGGCGGATGCGCAGGGCAAGCCCGCCGTCGCGGCGGCCGACTACGCCGCCGCCATCCGCCTCCAGCCGGCCAACCCGGGTCCCTGGCTCGAGTTCGGCAGCTACGTGTTCACGACCCGCCAGCAGCTGCGCCTCGGGCTCTCTGCGATGCGCGGCGCCCTCTTCCTCGACCCGCGCGGCCGCTTCCGCATCAACACGTACGTGGCGGCGCTGCGGGCCGCGGCCGTGAAGGACCCGGCGCTGGCGCGGGCGTTCCTGCAGGCGACACGGCGCTGACCGCGCGGCTCTCAGCGGCGGGCCGCCAGGCCGGCGCGCCGCGCCCGGGCCAGCAGGAGCCGCCGGAGCCCCGGCGGGCCTCCGGCCGGCCGCACGTCGATCTCGTCGAACCCGAACTCGGCGAGCAGGCCAGCAAGCGAACGCCGGGTGTAGAAGCGCAGGTGCTGGCCCTGGGGATCGAAGCGGCGCTCCGGGCCGGCGAGCGCCGACGCGGCGAGCGACAGGCGGCCGTGGAACGGCGTCGTGATGAGCAGGCGCCCGCGGGGCGCCAGCACGCGCCGGACCTCCGACAGCCAGCGGGCGGTGTCGGCGACGTGCTCGATCACCTCGGAGGCCCAGACGAGGTCGACGGCCCCATCCGCGAGCGGGAGCGGGCCGTGCGGCGGCGCGAGCCGCAGGTCAAGGCCGGGATCGAGCGCCGCCGCCCGGTCCAGCGCGCCCTGGGCGATGTCGACCCCGACGACCTCCGCCCCGGCTCCCCGCGCCGCGACCGCGAACGCACCGCTTCCGCAGCCCAGGTCCAGCAGCCGGACGCCGGGCCGGACCTCGGCGAGCAGGAATGCCTGCCGGCGCCCGAACTCCTCCCCGCGGGCCTCCGCGGGGATCTCCGCCCACACCTCCTCGTACCAGTCCCGCATGGCCCGGCAACGATAGGGTGGCGGCCCATGTGGAGCCCTCCGCTGCCGCTCGCGGCCCCCGCGTGAACGTCGCGTTCGACAGCAGCCGGGCCGCCGAGCCAAGCGGTGTCGGGCGCTACGTGCGCTCGCTGCTCCCCGAGCTCCAGGCGCTTGACGGGCTGGAGGTCGAGGAGACGGGCCGCCCGCGGGCCAAGCGCCACGACGTCTTCCACGCGCCGTGCATGCGCAACGCCCTGCTGCGCTCGCCGGTGCCGATGGTCGTGACCCTGCACGACCTGATCCCGCTCAAGCGCCGGGGCGAGCTCATGCGCACCGGCCTGGGGATGCGCATGCAGCGCCTCGCGGTGCAGCGGGCCGTGCGCGTGATCGTTCCGAGCGCGGTCGTCGCCGCCGATGCTGCCGAGCGCCTCGACGTCGCGCCCGACCGCATCACCGTGATTCCCGAGGCCGCCGCCGCGGTCCTGCACCAGCGCAGCGAGGAGGAGGTCGCCGCCGTCCGCGCGCGCCACCGGCTGCCCGAGCGCTACCTGCTCTGGGTCGGATCGCTCGAGCGCCACGATCCGCGCAAGCGCGTGGCGGCGATGGCCGACGCGCCGCGCCGGACCCCGCTCGTGCTCGCCGGCCCGGCGGGCCGCTGGGCCCGGGAGCTCGAGGACGTGATTCTCACGGGCGAGGTGTCCGACGACGACCTCGCCGCCATCTACACCGGTGCCCAGGCGCTCGTCTTCCCGAGCGAGGACGAGGGGTTCGGGCTGCCAGCCGTCGAGGCCCTGGCCTGCGGCACGCCGGTCGTGGCCTGCGACATTCCGGCGCTGCGCGAGGTGCTCGGGGACCGCGCGACCTTCGTCCCGGCCGACGACCTCGAGGCCCTCCTGGCCGCCGGCGAGGCGGCGACGCGTCCGGCGCCGGCGCCGCCGGCATTTGCCTGGGCCGACGCAGCGGCGGCCACGCTCGACGTCTACGAGGACGCCGCGAAGCAGCGCACGCCCGCCTCGCCGCGGCACTGACCGGCCGGTGCGCCGCTAGTACGCCCCGCGCCGTGTGAAGACGGCGGGGATCGTCTTGAGGAGGATCGTGAGGTCCAGCGCGACCGACCAGCGCTCGAGGTAGAGGAAGTCGAGCCGGACGAGATCGTCGAAGTCGAGATTGGAGCGCCCCGAGACCTGCCAGAGCCCGGTGACCCCGGGCAGGACCAGGTAGCGCTTGCGGTGCCAGGGCTCGAGCCGCTCGAAGTCGCGCATCGGCAGCGGGCGGGGGCCGACGAGCGACATCTCGCCCCGCAGCACGTTGACGAGCTGGGGCAGCTCGTCGAGGGAGAACCGCCGCAGCAGGCGGCCCACGCCCGTCAGCCGCGGATCGTCCTTGATCTTGAAGAGGGCGCCGTCGGCCTCGTTGGACCGCTCGAGCTCGGGCTGGAGCTCCTCGGCCCCCATCCGCATCGTGCGGAACTTCAGGCACGCGAACGGCACGCCGCCGATCCCGGGCCGCACCGACCGGAAGAGCACCGGGCCGCGGGACGACAGCCGGACGGCGAGCGTGATGACGAGCAGGACCGGGCTGAGGAGGAGCAGGAGGACCGTCGCGCCGACCAGGTCGAAGGTGCGCTTGAGCGCGAAGTCGATCCCCTCGAACACCGGCGGCTTGAGCTCGAACAGCGGCACCGGCTGGCCCGGGACGAACTCGGCGCTGCCGACCAGGATCTCCATCGTGGACGGCACCACGCTCACGCGGATCCCCCGGCGGTGGCAGCGATCCACGAGGTCGACCGCTCGCTCCTGGGGGAAGTCCGGGTCGGCGATGATCACCTCGTCGACGGTCTCGTGCTCGAGGACGTCGTCGAGACGGTCAAGGGTGCCGAGCGAGCGCAGCCCGGCCTGGGGCTGAGGCTCGATGGCCAGGAAGCCGACCGGCTCGATCGGGGCCGGCCCGGGTCCGGCGAGCGCGCCGGCGACGGCCTCGATGTGGGCGCCGGTGCCGACGATCAGCGCGCGGCGCCGATAGCCGGCCGCCCGCAGCAGGGCGCCGCTGGCCCGATCGAACAGGAGCCGGCCAGTCCCGATGTAGACGATCGCCAGGCCGAGTGACGAGTAGAAGATGTAGTAGGTCGAGAACTGCTCGCCGCTCACGACGGCGAAGATGAGGGCGACGACCGTGACCTGGAACAGGGACGTGACGATCCGCGCGAAGCCGGGGCGGCGCGGCCGGTCCGCGTAGAGGCCCGACCGGGCGAAGAGCAGCGCGGTGACCAGGTAGGCGAACGGGAAGATCCGGTTCGTGCCGCTCACCACGGCGTCGAAGGCAAACCCGTGGCGCACGGCGGCCTTGAGCGCCAGGGCGGTGAAGATCGCCAGGTAGACGCCGGCGAAGTCGATCGCCATGAGGATGAGGACGCGCAGCAGCCGCCGCAGCGTCTCGAGGCGCAGGAAGAACGACAGGACGGGCGGCCGCTTGCGGCGGACGTCTTGGGACGGGAGGTCGATCAGCTCCAGCGGCTGGCCGGTCCGGGTCCGGGCCGTGCGGCGCTGCGGTTCGGGGGGTCCGCTCATCTCCACCACCACTGCAAACGTCCGGGCGGCGCGGAGGTTTCGCACCAAGTTCGGGCCGGGCGGGCCAGCACGGCGAGGCGCACCCGCATCTAGCGGCCGATCAGCGCGTCGCGTCCCGCCAGCTCCAGCGTGCGGGCGAGGCCGTCCCGCAGCGCGACCGCGGGCTCCCATCCGAGCAGCTCGCGGGCCCGCGAGATGTCGGGCCGGCGGACCTGCGGGTCGTCGGTGGGCAGCGCCTCGTAGACGATCTCCGAGCCCGAGCCGGTGACGTCGATGACGGTCTCGGCGAGCTGGAGCAGGGTGAACTCGTCCGGATTGCCGATGTTGACCGGCTGGTGCTCGCCCGACTCCGCCAGGGCGATGAGGCCGCGGATGAGGTCGTCGACGAAGCAGAACGAGCGGGTCTGCGAGCCGTCCCCGAAGACGGTGATCGGGCGGTCCTGGAGGGCCTGGCGCAGGAACGTGGGGATCGCCCGGCCGTCCCGCGGACGCATCCGCGGGCCGTAGGTGTTGAAGATGCGCACGATCGCCGTGTCCAGGCCCTGCTGGCGGTGGTAGGCCATCGTCAAGGCCTCGGCGTAGCGCTTGGCCTCGTCGTAGACGCCGCGCGGCCCGATCGGGTTCACGTGGCCCCAGTAGTCCTCGGCCTGGGGATGGACCTGCGGGTCGCCGTAGACCTCGCTTGTCGAGGCGATGAGGAAGCGGGCCCGGTGGCGCTTGGCCAGCCCGAGCGCGTGGTGGGTGCCGTGCGACCCGACCTTGAGCGTGTGGAGCGGCAGCCGCAGGTAGTCGATCGGCGACGCGGGCGAGGCGAGGTGGTAGACGAAGTCGACCGGCTCGTCGACGTGGAACGGCTCGATGATGTCGACGTTGCGGTGCACGAACTCCGGCACGCGGATGTGCTCGATGTTCGCGAGCGACCCGGTCTCGAGGTTGTCGACGCAGATGACCCGGTGCCCGCGGCGCAGCAGCTCGTCGCAGAGATGCGAGCCCAGGAAGCCGGCTCCGCCGGTGACGAGTGACGTGGGCATGGCGAGGGAGGCTAGCGTCCGCCCGCCTGCCGGCGCGGGCCGCGCCGTGCGACGAAGGCCCGGTGCCCGGGCGCGAACGGCACGCCGGCGTACCCGCGCAGCACGCGGGCCGTGAAGCCCGCGGCGCGCAGCGCCGCCGCCGCGGGCCCGGCGGCGTGAAGCTGCTGGCGGTGCACTGAGTCCTCCCGCCGGTAGGCGCCGCGGTGCGCCCGGAAGGTCGTCATGCGCCGTTCGAGCGTTCCCGCCCGCGGGTCCTCGCGCGTCTCCACCAGGATCGCCCAGTCCCCTCCGGTGGCGAACGACCGCGCCGTCCCCGCGGGGACCCGCCCCGGGCCGGCGAGGTCGAAGAGGAAGAGGCCGCCGGGCCGCAAGGCCGCGTGGGCCCGCGCGAAGATGCGCTCCAGCCGCCGGCCCGACGGGTCCCCGGCGGTCGCGTAGTTGAGCACCTCGCCGATCGCCAGCACCGCGTCGCAGCGGGGCAGCCGCGCCCCGGCGGCGGTTCCCGCCGCGAACCGTGCGCCCGGCACGCGCTCTCGGGCGAGGGCGAGCATCGATGGCGACGGGTCGTAGCCGAGCACGTCGTGGCCCGCGGCGGCGAGGCGGGCCGCCGTGAGCCCGCTCCCGCACCCGAGCTCGACCACGGTGGCCGGCGCCACCGGGGCGAGGGCCGCCAGCGCGACATCTGCCGCGGCGCTGGCGAGCTGCCCGAACCCGTCGTCGTGGATGAAGGCGAGATCCGGCCCGTAGTCGTTCATGCCGGAACGGTACGCGGGCGTCCGGCTCGCATACCCTTCGGCGACCGTCCCGATCCGAGGAGACCGATGCCCGCCACCGCCTTCGTCGAGAAGCTCACCGAGCAGATCGGCCACGAGTTCGCCGCCTCGCAGCAGTACATCGCCTGCGCCGTGCACTACGACGACGAGACGCTGCCCCAGCTGGCCGCGTTCTTCTACCGCCAGGCGGTCGAGGAGCGCAACCACGCGATGATGATGGTCCAGTACCTCCTCGACGCCGGCGAGCCCGCGACGATCCCAGGCGTGGAGGCGCCGCAGACCGGCTTCGCCGACATCACGGCCCCGGTCGCGCTCGCGCTCGAGCAGGAGAAGCGGGTGAGCGCCCAGGTCGGCGAGCTCGCCCGCCTGGCCCGCGACGGCGGCGACTACGCCGGCGAGCAGTTCATGCAGTGGTTCATCAAGGAGCAGGTCGAGGAGGTGTCCTCGATGTCGGCCCTCCTCACGGTCGTCGAACGCTCGAGGGACCGCCCGATGGACATCGAGGACTACCTGGCCCGCGAAGGCGGCGCCGAGGCCGCCGACCCGACCGCGCCCGCCGCGGCCGGCGGCGCTCTCTAGTGAGCCCCGGCGGCGGCCCGGACCGCCGCGCCGCCGTCCCGGCGGCGACCGCGGACGTCGCCGTCGTCGGGGCTGGGATCGTCGGCCTGGCCGCCGCGCGGGCGCTGCAGGCCCGCCGCCCGGACCGCCGGATCGCGGTCCTCGAGGCGGCGCCTGCCATCGCCGCCCATCAGACGAGCCACAACAGCGGCGTCATCCACGCCGGGATCTACTACGCGCCTGGGTCGCTCAAGGCCCGCCTGTGCGTGGAGGGCGCCAGGCGGCTGTACGAGTTCTGCGACGCGGCCGAGATCCCGGCGCGGCGGTCCGGGAAGCTGATCGTCGCCACGCGGCGCGAGGAACTGGCGGCGCTCGACGAGCTCGAGCGCCGCGGGCGGGCCAACGCCGTGCCCGGCCTGCGCCGGCTCGGCGCCGGGGACATCCCCGCGATCGAGCCGCACGCGCAGGGCGTGGGGGCTCTGCACTCCCCGGCGACCGGCGTCGTCGACTTCCGGCTCGTGGCCGAGGCCTTCGCCCGCGAACTCGAAGCGCGGGGCGCGACGGTGGCAACCGCCTGCCCGGTCACCTCGATCACGGGGGCCCGCGGCGGCGCACGGATCGTCCATGCTCGCGGCGTGACGCAGGCGTCCCGCGTCGTCACCTGCGCGGGCGCGTGGTCGGACCGGCTCGCCGTGGCCGCCGGCGCCCCGCCCGACCCCCGGATCGTGCCCTTCCGCGGCGCCTACCTCGCGGTGCCGCCGCCGGCCGACACGCTCGTGCGCTCGATGATCTACCCGGTCCCGGACCCGGCGCTCCCGTTCCTCGGGATCCACCTCACCCGTCACGCGGACCGGACGGTGACCGCCGGGCCCTCGGCGCTCCTCGTCGGCGATCCGCTCGCCTACCGGCTCGGAGCCGTGCGCCCGCGCGAGCTGCGGCGAGCGCTGTCCTGGCCCGGGACGCCGCGGCTAGTGGCGCGGCACTGGCGGGCCGCGCTCGGCGAGGTGCGGCTCGCCGCCAGCCCCCGCGCGTTCGCCGCCGCGGCGGCGCGCTTCGTGCCCGAGCTGGAGGGCGTGGACCTGGAGTTCGCCTTCGCCGGGGTGCGGGCCCAGGCGCTCGGGCGCGACGGGACGCTCGTGGACGACTTCGCCGTCTCAGAGGCCGGCGGCGCCGTGCATGTTCGCAACGCGCCGTCGCCGGCCGCCACCGCCTCGCTGGCGATCGGCGAGCTCATCGCGGACCGGGTCGAGGCGGCAGGCTAGCCCGCCGGCCGCATCGCCCCGGCGAACGTGCGCGCCTCAGCCACCGGATCGGTGGTTCACGCGCGCAAGAACGCTCGCGGCCGTCACTCCCGGCCGTCAGGCGCGGGCCGCCCGCAAGTCCGCGGCAGCGAACCCGACCGAGAACGAGCGGCACCAGATCAGCGCCGTGTCGTAGCGGCGCGCGGCGCCCGCGGGCACCCGGTAGCGCTGGTTGCCGCGGTTGCCCTTGAGCCCGCCGAGATCGACGAACTTCGAGGCCGAGGCGTCGGTGGCGAGGTACACGCGCAGGTCGGGGCCGGCGTCCGTCGCGAGCTCGCGGAACTGCAGGACCGTGCCGCCGCCCGGCAGCGAGACGAGCTCGGCGCGCCCGCTGCTGGAGTGTTCGAGGCTGCGGAAGGATCCCGCCGCCAGGAGCCGCGGGCCGGCGGGCGCCGCAGGCTTCGCGACCGGCGTGGGCGCGTTCGCCGCCGGGGCGGCGGGCGCTGCGGCCGGCACCAGCGCCTCGTCGACGGTCGTGTCGCGGAGGGAGAGAGCCCACCAGGCGCCGATGCCGCCCGCGGCGACGACGACCGCCGCGCGGGTGGCGATGCGCAGGTCGGGCCGCCCCTTGACGAGCTTGCCGATCCCGAAGCCCAGGCCGCCGAGCCAGAGGAACGCGAGCACGATCTTCGCCGTCTCCCCGCCCGGAAGCAGCTGGCCCACGACGAGCACCGTGCTGCCGACCAGCGCCGCCGCGAGGGTCGCGGCGAGCAGCACCCGGGCGCCCGCCGAGATCGGGCGGCGCGGCGTTGGGCTGGAGGCGGCGGAGGTCACGGATCGAGGACCTCAGACGAGGTATCCGATCGCGACGGCGCTGGCCGACACGACGAGCCCCGCCCGCACGTACGGGCGCAGGTCGGGCCGGTGCTTGACGAGCTTGCCGAGGATGAACCCGCCGGCCACGAACCAGGCGATGACCAGGCCCTCCTGGCCGACCGTCCGGCCGGGCACCGCCGCGGCGATGAGGAACGCGCCGCCCACGAGCGCCGCGGCAGCGGCGAGGCCGGCGAGGACGCGGAGGGCCAGAGGCGCGGCGGGGACGGAGGGCGGGGAGGCCGTGGCGGCGGGCATGGGTCGATCGTGGGGAACGGCGGACGCGAGTTCAAGGGTCCGGGCCCCGGGTTTCGCGTCCCGTAAGGACCCTGTCCCCGCCGGCCACGAGACGTAACAGTCAGCCGTCGGCGCGGTGGCGCCGGCGCAGAACGCGCGCGTCGCCGGTGCGGCGCGTCAGCTTCTCGTCGTCGAAGCGTTCGAGGAACGCCTGCGCGTACAGGCGGCTCGTGCCGAGCTCGTCGCGCAGCTGGGCCAGCGTGATCGATCCGTCCGCCTCCAGCCGGGCCAGCACGACGACGCGAACGGCCGCGAGTGCCTCGGCGTGGACGTGGCGGCCCCGCCCGAGCCGGACGGCGCGGCCGGCCGCGCGCAGCGCGGCGAGATCGGCAGCGGCGGCGCCGAGGTCCGCATCGGGCGGCGGCTCGCGCCCGGCGGCGCGCAGCCGGGCCTCGGCGGCCAGCGCCCCGGGGCCGAGCTCGGGCGCCGGGGCGGGGCCCGGCACGGCGGCCTGCGCTTCAGGCGCAGCGGCCTCCGGCTCCCCCCGGGCCAGGCGCTCCAGGCGCGCGAGCCCGTCGCGCGTGGGCCCGTGCTTGCGGGCCGCCGGGTCGACGACCGTCCCGCCGCCGAGGGTGTCCGGCGGCGCCACCTGGCGCACGACGAGCCGGTCGCCTGCCGCGGCCAGGAGCGGTCGCTCGAGCCGCAGCTGCCAGAAGCGGCCGCCGAGCGGCACGGCCCGGCCGGGGGCTTCGCGCGTGCCGTGGTGCGCGTGGACGCGGGCGCCGTGATCGAGGCGATCCCGCGCCTCCGGGGCCAGCTCGAGCGCGACGTCGAGCACGTAGGACGGGGACGTGCCCGGGGCCCCGGCGCCGGCGACCACGTCTCCGCGGCGCACGTCGCGCACCTCGACACCCGCGAGGTTGAGCGCCACGCGCTGGCCGGCGAGCGCCCGCTCGACGGGCACCTCGTGAACCTGCACCGCGCGGACCCGGGCCCGGCGGCCCGCCGGGAGGATCTCGACCGTGTCCCCCCGGCCCGCGCTGCCGGCCCAGAGCGTCCCGGTGACCACGGTGCCCGCGCCCCGGACCGTGAACGCGCGATCGACGTGGAGCCGCGCCGCGCCGCTCCCGGCGGCGTCCGCGGCCCGGCCCGGCAGGCGGGCCGCGACGCGGTCCAGCGCCGCGAGCAGCTCGGCGACGCCCTCGCCTGTCCGGGCCGACACCGCCACGGTCTCGGCATCCGGATACAGCTCGGCAGCCTCCGCGAGCGCGGCGCCCGGCTTCGCCACGTCGCACTTCGTGATGGCCACGACGCCCTGGGCCACGGCGAGCCCGGCGAGCACCGCCGCGTGCTCGCGCGTCTGGGGCATGACGCCGTCGTCGGCGGCGATGACCATGAGGAAGCAGTCGATGCCCGTGGCCCCGGCGACCATGGTGCGGACGAACCGCTCGTGCCCGGGGACGTCGACGACGGACAGGCGCCGCCCGGACGGAAGCACGAGCGGAGCGAAGCCCAGCTCGATCGAGATCCCGCGCGACCGCTCCTCCGGGAGCCGGTCGGTGTTCACACCGGTGAGCACCTCGACCAGCACGGTCTTCCCGTGGTCGATGTGCCCCGCAGTCCCCAGCGTGAGGGGGGGCCGGGTCGGCGCGGCGGGGGCGCTGGCCATCAGGCCGGCGTGCGGAGCGCCGCGCCGACCCGGCCCCCCACCGCGTCGGCCTCGGCGTCGGTGAGCGTGCGCGGGTCGAGCACGAGCCGCCCGCCGGCGATGCGCCCGACGACGGCCGGGTCGCCCAGCCGCAGCGCCGCCGCGAGCGCGTCGGCGCCCGCCGGGCCCGGCTCCACGGTCACGACCGGGCCGTCGAGCTCGAGCAGCGGCAGCGCGCCCCCGCCAGCCTTCGCCGCCCCCCGGGCCACCGACGCCGCGTCGCCGATCGCGTCGCGCAGCCGCTGCGCCCGCGCGGCCAGCACGGCCTCGGGGGCGTCGAGCATTGCCAGGACGGGGATCTCGCGGCGAGCCCGCTCCGGGTCCCGGTAGAGGCGCAGGGTGGCCTCGAGCGCGGCGAGCGCGAGCTTGCCGGGACGCAGCGCCCGGGCCAGCGGGTGGCTTCGGGCCGCTGCGACGGCGTCGGCGCGGCCGACGATGAGGCCGGCCTGGGGGCCGCCGAGCAGCTTGTCCCCCGAGAAGCAGACGAGCGCGGCACCGGCCAGAACCGAGCGGCGGACGGGCGGCTCGTCGCGCATTGCCGCCACCCCCTGCGCGAGCGCGCCCGAGCCGACGTCGTCGATGACCGGCGGACCCAGCCCGCAGAGCGCCTCGATCTCGACGTCCTCGACGAAGCCCACGGTCCGGAAGTTCGAGGGGTGCGCGCGCAGCACGGCGCCCACGGCCGGCGTGGCCTGCGCGATCGCCCGCTCGTAGTCGGCCAGCCGGGTCCGGTTCGTCGTCCCGACCTCGATCAGGCGGGCGCCGGACTGGGCGATGACCTCGGGGATCCGGAACGACCCGCCGATCTCCACGAGCTGCCCCCGCGAGACGACGATCCCGCGGCCGTCGCCCGCGAGCGCCGCCGCGGCGAGGAGCGTGGCGGCGGCGCAGTTGTTCACGGCCAGCGCCGCCGCGGCCCCGGTCAGCTCGCGCAGGAGGCCCTCGACGTGGTCCTGGCGCGAGCCGCGGGCGCCGGACTCGAGGTCGAGCTCGAGGTTCGAGTACCCGGTGGCCGCGGCCGCGGCGGCGTCCCGAGCGGCCGCGGCGAGCGGCGCCCGCCCGAGGTTCGTGTGGACCACGACCCCGGTGGCGTTCAGGACCCGGCGCAGCGATGGCGCCTGCGCGGCAGCGAGCGCCGCGCGGGCCCGGGCGACGAGATCGGCGTCCGTGACCGCCCCGGCCCGCAGCTCGGCCCGGCGCGCGTCGATCGCCGCCCGGGCGACGGCGACCGCGAGCGCGTGCGGCGCGTCGAGCTGCGCGGCCAGCTGCTCGACCGACGGCAGCCCGCGGAGCGCCGCGCTCAAGCCGCCGGCGTCGTCCCCGCCACCCACGACCCGCCGTCCTGCGTGATCTCCTTCTTCCAGATCGGCGCCTGCGCCTTGATGGCGTCGATGATCTCCCGGGCCCCGGCGAACGCCTCGCCGCGGTGCGGCGCCGAGGCGGCGACGAGCACCGACGGCTCCGACAGCGGCACCGTGCCGATCCGGTGCTCGGCGGCCGCGGCGCACAGCCCGTGGCGCTCGACCGCCGCGGCGAGGATCTCGCGCATCCGCGGCTCGGCCATCTCGGCGTAGGCCTCGTACTCGAGCTGCGGCACGCCGCGGGTCACGCCGGCGAACGTCACGACGGCGCCGGCCCGCGGGTCGCGCACGCGGGCCACGAGCGGGTCGAGCGCGAGCGGCTCGCCGGTCACGCGCGCGTGCCACTCGGCGCCGCCAGACACCGGAGGAATCAGCGCCAGCTCGTCGCCGGGGGACAGCACGGCGTCGGCGTCGGCGTACTCGCGGTTGATGGCCATGACGAGCGGCAGGCCGCCGGCGATGTCGTCCACCGCCGCGAGCGCGTCGCGGACGCGCGCGCCGTCGGGCAGGTCGAGCTGCAGCTCGCGCGTGCCGGCGCGCTCGCGCAGCATCGCGAACAGGCGGATGCGGACGACCATGCCTCAAGGCTACCCGCGGGGGTACCCTCCGGCCCATGGCCACCGCACCCGAGCACCGCACCATCGCGCCGATCGTCGGCCCCGACGACCCGCGCCGCTTCACCGACTCCGGCATCGAGGTCAAGCCGCGCTACGACGAGGCCGACCTCCCGGCGCCGCTCGAGCTCGGCGAGCCCGGCGCCTTTCCCTACACGCGCGGCGTGCATCCGGACATGTACCGGTCGCAGCTGTGGACGATGCGCCAGTACGCGGGCTACGCAAGCGCCCGCGAGTCCAACGAGCGCTACAAGTACCTGCTCGAGCACGGGTCCACCGGCCTGAGCATGGCCTTCGATCTCCCGACCCAGCTCGGGCTGGACTCCGACGACCCCCGCTGCCTGGGCGAGGTCGGCCGCACGGGCGTCGCGATCGACACGATCGACGACATGCGGACCGCCTTCGACGGCATCCCCCTCGACCAGGTTTCGACGTCGATGACGATCAACGCCCCCGCCGCGGTCCTGCTGCTGCTCTACGAGCTCGTCGGCGAGGAGCAGGGCGTGCCGTCCGAGCAGCTGCGGGGCACCACGCAGAACGACGTGCTGAAGGAGTACGCGGCGCGCGGCAACTTCATCTACCCGCCGGAGCCGACGATGCGGCTGACCACCGACATCTTCGCCTACTGCGCCGACCGCATTCCGCGCTGGAACACGATCTCGATCTCGGGCTACCACTTCCGGGAGAAGGGCTGCTCGGCCGTCCAGGAGGTCGCCTTCACGCTCTCGAACGGCATCGCCTACGTCCAGGCGGCGATCGACGCCGGCCTCGAGGTCGACGCGTTCGCGCCGCGCCTGGCCTTCTTCTTCAACGGCCACAACAACGTCTTCCAGGAGGTCGCGAAGTTCCGGGCCGCCCGGCGGATGTGGGCCCACATCATGCGCGACCGCTTCGGCGCCCGGAGCGAGAAGTCCATGAAGCTGCGCTTCCACACCCAGACCGGCGGCGTGACCCTCACCGCCCAGCAGCCGGAGAACAACATCGTGCGCGTGGCGCTCCAGGGCTTCGCGGCCGTCTGCGGGGGCACGCAGTCCCTGCACACCAACGGCTACGACGAGGCGCTGGCCCTGCCCACCGAGCGGGCGGCGAAGATCGCGCTGCGCACCCAGCAGGTCATCGCCCACGAGTCCGGCGCCACCGACTCGGTCGACCCGTTCGCCGGGTCGTACTTCGTCGAGGCCCTCACCGACGAGATCGAGACCCGCGCGTCGGAGCTCATCGCCAAGGTTGACGAGCTGGGCGGCGCCGTCAACGCGATCTCGTTCGTCAAGGCCGAGATCGAGGAGTCCGCCTGGGGCTACGAGGAGCGCTACCGCCAGGGCCAGGACATCGTCGTCGGGGTCAACAAGTACGAGGAGGAGTCGGTCGAGGTCCCGGACATCCTGCGCGTCGACCCGGCCTCCGAGCGCGAGCAGCTGGAGCGCCTGGCCGCGTTCAAGGCCGGCCGGGACGCCGACCTGGTCGCGCGGCGCCTCGAGGAGGTTCGCGACACGGCCCGCAGCCGCGACAACCTGCTGCCGGCCCTGCGCCTGGCCCTGAAGGACCGCGCCTCGATGGGCGAGGTCTGCGGCGCGATGAAGGACGTGTTCGGGGCCTACCGGCCGGAGGCGTAGGCCTCCGCGCCCCGCCCGGCGGCGGCGAGCCGCGGCGGCGAGATCGGCCCGCCGCGGCCCAACCGATCCATTCCTGGTGCGCCTCAGCCACCGATCCGGTGGCCCAGGAGCACGAGAACGCCGCGCGGCGCCCGCCCCGCTCGCGCCCCCGGAGCGCCCGGGGCGCGATCAGGCCTCCCCGCCGGGCGCCTCCCCGGGGGGCGCCGTGCCGCCGGGCGCCGGGGCGAGGTCGGGCGGCGCGTCGAGCACGGCCCGGACGCCGCGGGCCGGCGCCATCGTGATGTGGCGCAGGACCGCCCGCTCGGGCCGCCGCGAGGCGGGGCGCAGCGACGGCGCCCGCCGGAGAACCTCCCGCAGCACGATCCGCATCTCGCTCTGCGCGAACGCCGCGCCGAGGCAGCGGCGGATCCCGCCGCCGAACGTCGCGAACGACGATGCGGCCGGGCGGGCGTCCAGGAACCGCTCGGGCCGGAAGGCCTCGGGATCGTCGTAGACGGCCGGATTCGTGTTCACGAGGTAGCTCGAAGGGGTGACGATGCCCCCCTTGGGCAGCCGCCAGCCGGCGAGATCGACGTCTCGGGACGCCGTGCGCCCGAAGTCGATCACCACCGGCCGCACCCGCAGGCTCTCGTCGACGACTGCCTGGAGGTAGGGGCCGCCGCCGGACCGCAGTTCGGTCTCGAGCCGCGCCCGCGCCGCGGGCGCGCGAAACAGCAGCTCGAACGTCCAGGCCAGGGCCGTCGCCGTCGTCTCGTGGCCGGCGACCAGCAGCGTGACGAGCTCGTCGCGCAGCTCGCGGTCGCTCAGGCCCGCACCGTCCTCGAAGCGGGCGCCGAGCAGCAGCGAGAGCACGTCGTCGCGATCGCCGGCGTCGGCGGCGGCCCGCCGGGCGGCGATCTCCTCGAACACGAGCGCGTCGAGCCGCGCCCGGCGGCGCAGGAACCGCGGCCAGGGCCAGAACCCGCCGGGGAGGCGGCGGAACGGCGGCGTGAGCAGCAGGCTCGCCGCCCCGGCGTCGACCGCCTCGGAGATCGCCGCGGCGAATCGGGCCAGCCGCGCCTCGCCGCGGATGCCGAAGACCGCCCGCAGGATGATGTCGAGGGTGATGTCCTGCATTCGCGGGCGCAGCGCGAAGGGCTCGCCGACCGGCCAGCCGGCGAGCGACCGCACCGTCGCGTCGGCGATCGTGGCGTCGTAGGCCCGCATCCGCTCGCCGTGGAACGCCGGCAGCATGAGCTTGCGCTGGCGCAAGTGCTCGTCGCCGTCCAGCAACAGGACCGACGAGCGGCCCAGCAGCGGCGGCAGCGCGTCCCCGAGGGCATTCGCCTCCCCGGCGCGCAGCGTGTCCGCGTCGGCCGCCAGCACCGCCCGGACGACCTCGGGGTCGTCGGTGACGTGCATTGCCCCGAATGGCACCGGCCGCATCACGTAGAACGGGCCGTGGCGGGCCCGGCAGTGCCGGTAGAACCCGCGGGGATCCACGCCCCACCACAGCGTCTGCACCAGCGGCGGGAGGCTCACCTCCGGCGCCTCGCGCAGCACGCCCGGCGCGCCGGCCCCGGTCGCTGCTAGGTTCGCATCCATGACCTTGGCCACGCTTGACTTCTACACCGTCGTCCTCTTCGTCCACATCGTCGCCGCGATCGTGGCGTTCGGCGTGACGTTCGGCTACCCGCTGCTCTTCACCCTGGCCGAGCGCGGCGAGCCCCGCAGCGTCCCCTTCGTGCTGACCTTCACCGAGAAGGCCGGGCGCTGGCTCGTCGCCCCGGGAATGGTGGTCCTGCTCCTGGCCGGCATCTACCTCGCCAGCCAGGATCCGTGGGACTTCAGCCAAGGCTGGATCAGCGCCGCGTTCGTGATCATCGTGGTGCTGTTCGGGATCCAGGGCGGCTACTACGCGGGGCGCGTGCGCAAGGCCCGCGAGATCGCCAAGCGCGACATCGCAGCCGCCGAGCCCGGGGCCGAGCCGAAGCTCAGCGCCGAGTACCTCGCGCTCTCGCGGCAGATGGGCGTCGTCGGCGTGGCGCAGAGCCTGCTGATCCTGCTCGCGGTGTTCGACATGGTCTGGAAGCCCGGCCTGTAGGGCGTCGCGGCGTCGGCGGCGGCCGCCGCCGACGTTATGGGAACCAGGGCAGGAGTCCGCGCCGGACACGGCGAAACCCGGCCCCGATGGATGCGGTCACCGCCCAGCGGACCCTGGTGAAGTCTCCGCCCGAGCTGTGGTCGGAGGTCAGCGACGCGAGCGCGCTCGCGAAGCATCTGGGGGCGTTCGGAGAGATTCGCATCACCCGGATCGAGGCCGAGACCACCGTCGCCTGGGAGGGCGAACGCGCCAGCGGCACGGTGGAACTCGAGCCCTCGGGCTGGGGGACGCGCGTCACGATCACCGCCGAGCCGGCGGCGAGGCCCGCAGACGGCCCGGCTCCGCCGGCGGAGGCCGAGCCCCCCGCCGAGCCCGAGCCCGAGCCGGTCGCCGAGCCCGAGCCGGTCGCCGAGCCCGAGCCGGTCGCCGAGCCCGAGCCGGTCGCCGTGGCCGAGCCCGTCGTCGAGGCCGTGCCCGCCGCTCCGGCCGAGACCGAACCCGCCGCCGAGACCGAGCCCGCCGTCACCGAGTCTGGGCCCGTGGCCACGGACGAGGTGCCCCGAGAGCCAGCGATCAGCCCCGGCGCGAGCCTCGACGCGCCCGCAGACCCGGATCCGGCGCCCGCCGATCCCCCCCGGCGTGGCTTCATCGCCCGCCTCTTCGGCTGGCGCCGGCGCGAGCGCGCGCCGGCCCCCGAGGCCCCGGCGTCCGAGGCCCGGGTCGACGCGAATCCCGAGGTGACCTCTGCCGCCGTGCTGCCCGCCGAGACCGAGCCACGCGAACGCGAGGCCGCCGGGCCCGTCGCCGCGGCGCAGCCCGCCCCGGAGCCCGCCAGCCCGCCCGAGCCCGCTGCCGTAACCGCCCCGGAGCCCGCCAGCCCGCGCGAGCCCGCTGCCGTGACCGAGCCGGAGCCCGAGCCCGCCAGCCCGCCCGAGCCCGCCGCCGCGACCGAGCCGGAACCGCAGGCCGCCGACGCGCCGGCGTCCGAGCCGCCGGCCGTGTCCGGCGCCCCCGCGTCGGACGCGACGCTCGCCGTCCTCACCGGCGTGCTGGACGATCTCGGCGCCGCGCACCACCGGCCGTTCTCCCGGGGCTGAGCCGGCAGTCAAGCCTCGGAGGGTCCGGAATCCGACAACCTCGGGGTTTCCTCTTCGGCCCGCGGGTAGGGGCCTGGCGCGTCAGCGTTCTGCCAACCCCGCCCCGGCGGCCTGATCCGTCGGGCGCGCGGTCGCGCAGTGGCGGGCGCCGCCGCCCGCTCCCGAGGAGGTCCGAATGCTCCGCCGCGCCGCCGCCGTGCTCTGCCTGGCCGTCCCCGCCGCGCTCGTCGCGCCGGCCTCGGCGGCCCCGCTCGCCGTGACCGGGTTCTCGGTCGGCACCGTCGATCGCAGCGGGAGTCCCGTCGCGCCCGTGGCCGGCAGCCACCAGGACGTGCAGATCGTCCAGCAGCTCCCGACGGTCGGCGTACTCGACGCCCCGCCCCACGTCAAGCGCCTGGTCATCCGGCTCCCCGCCGGGCTGGTCGGCAGCCCGAACGCCGTCCCCCGCTGCGACCGGGCGGCGTTCCAAGCCGACGCCTGCCCGGCGGCGACCCGGGTGGGGAGCGTCGCGGTGAAGGCCAAGATCAAGGTCGCGGCGGTGCCGGCGCCGCTCGACGCGGCCGGGGACGTCTACAACCTCGCGCCCGCCGGCAGCGAGCCCGCCCGCCTCGGCGTGATGGTGCGGCCGCTCAACCTGACCCGGATCGCCCTCGAGGCGCCGACTGCCCTCGACCCGTCGACCGGCAGCCTGACCTCGACCATCGACGGCATCCCGACCCAGTCCTCCGGGCTCGAGACCTGGATCGAGACCGTGACCCTCACGCTGCTCGGCACGCCAGCCGGCCCGGACCGCCCGTTCCTGTACCTCCCGACGTCCTGCGCCGCGCAGGCGGCGACCGTCACGGCCACGGCCTACGACGGGGCGACGGCCTCCCGCACCGCACCGTTCGCGGCCACGGGGTGCGACCGCCTTCCCTTCGCGCCCTTCGTGTCCGCCGCGTTCAGCGGGCCCGGCGGCGCGGGGAGCAAGCCCGGCGTCCGCGCCGCGACGGGCGTCCCGGCCGGCACTGCCAACGTGCGCCGGGCCGCGATCACGCTGCCGAGCCAGGTGCGCCTCGCGCTGGGATCGATCGGCAGCGTCTGCCCGTCGGCCCAGTTCGACGCCGGCGCGTGCCCCGCAGCGGCGCAGCTCGGCTCGGCCTCGGCGGCCACCCCGCTGCTCCCAGAGCCGCTCGCTGGCGCCGTCTATCTCGTGTCTCCGGCCGGGGGCGGCCTGCCGGGCATCGGGGTCGCGCTGCGCGGCCCCATCAGCCTGAACCTGCGCGGCTCGGTCATCCTGGCGCCGTCGGGCGCCATCACCAACGTCTTCGACGGGCTGCCCGACGTGCCGCTCTCCCGGTTCGAGCTGTCGCTCAGCGGCGGCCCGGGAGGCCCGCTCAACGCCGTCGAGAGCCTGTGCACCGGCCCCGTGCCCGTCGTGCTGGGCGAGTTCGTCGCGCAGACGGGCGCCCGCGCCGCCCGGCGCGCGACCGCCTCGGCGGCGGGGTGCCCGCACACGCCGGCGGTCATCGTCCGGCTCCGCGGCCGGCGCACCCGCACCCCCGGCCTGGGCCTCATCGTGACGGCGGCCCGCACCGCGCCGGCCCTGCGCGTGCTGCGGATCGGGCTGCCCCGGTCGCTGCGGCTGGACCGCCGGCGGCTCGGCCGCGGCCTCGCGATCACCGTGCGCGGCGCCCGGCTGCGGCGCGGCGTCTCGGTGCTCCGCAGCGGCGCGCTCCGGATCGCCCTGCCGCCCGGTACCACCCGCGTGACGGTCAAGGCCGTGCGCGGCGCCCTGCGCAGCCGCAGCCGGCGCGGCGTGGGCACCGGGCCGCAGCGCCTGCGGCTCGTGGCCTGGGACGCCCGCGGCACCCGCGTCGCGCGGACCCTGCGCGTCCGCGCCTCCCGGCGCTGACGGCCGCCGTCGCCGGACCGCCCGCTGCCGCCACGCCGCCGAGTGCCCCGGGGCCGTAGCATCCGGCCCCCATGCGCCAGCATTCACCCGAGACCTACGAAGAGAAGCTCGCCCAGCTGACCGACCTGCGGGAGGCCGCGATCCACTCGGCCTCCGAGGCGGCGGTGGAGAAGCAGCACGCCAAGGGCAAGTACACGGCCCGCGAGCGGATCGAGAAGCTCCTGGATCCGGGGTCGTTCCAGGAGGTGGACACGTTCGTGCGCCACCGGACCTACGACTTCGACATGCAGAAGAACCGGCCCTGGGGCGACGCAGTCGTGACCGGCCACGGCACGATCGACGGCCGCCGGGTCTGCGTGTTCAGCCAGGACTTCACCGTCTTCGGCGGCTCGCTCGGCGAGGTCATGGCCGAGAAGATGTGCAAGATCATGGACCTGGCCGCCAAGATCGGCTGCCCGGTCATCGGCATCAACGACTCGGGCGGCGCGCGGATCCAGGAAGGCGTCGTCTCGCTCGGCGCCTACGGGGACGTGTTCGTCCGCAACGTGAAGTGCTCGGGCGTCATCCCGCAGATCTCGCTGATCATGGGCCCGTGTGCCGGCGGAGCGGTCTACTCGCCGGCGATCACCGACTTCATCTTCATGGTGAAAGAGACCTCGCACATGTTCATCACGGGGCCCGACGTGATTAAGACGGTGACCGGCGAGGAGCCGACGTTCGAGGAGCTCGGCGGCGCCATGACGCACAACTCCAAGTCGGGCGTCGCCCACTTCGCCTCCGAGGACGAGGACGCCTGCCTCGAGGACACCCGCTACCTGTTCAGCTTCCTGCCCTCGAACAACCTCGAGACCGCCCCGCGGGTCCAGCCCACCGACGATCCGCTCCGCATGGACGCCGAGCTCGACTCGGTCGTCCCGGACAACCCGAACAAGCCCTACGACATGCGCGACGTCGTGCGGCTCGTGGTCGACGACGGCGAGTTCTTCGAGGTCCACGAGCACCACGCCAAGAACATCATCTGCGGCTTCTCCCGCCTCGACGGCTACGCGGTCGGCGTCGTCGGCAACCAGCCGGCCCAGCTCGCCGGCGTGCTCGACATCGACGCCTCGGCCAAGGCGGCCCGCTTCGTCCGCACCTGCGACGCGTTCAACATCCCGATTCTCACGTTCACGGACGTGCCGGGCTTCCTCCCCGGGACCGAGCAGGAGTGGGGCGGCATCATCCGCCACGGCGCCAAGCTGCTCTACGCCTTCACCGAGGCGACGGTCCCCAAGATCACGGTCATCACCCGCAAGGCCTACGGCGGCGCCTACGACGTCATGGCCTCAAAGCACCTGCTGGCCGACTTCAACTTCGCCTGGCCGACCGCCGAGGTCGCGGTCATGGGCCCCGAGGGCGCGGTGAACATCATCTACCGCCGCGACATCGGGTCCAGCCCGACGCCCGAGGAGCGCCGCCAGAAGCTCATGGACGACTACAAGGCGCGCTTCGCGAACCCCTACAGCGCGGCCGAGCGCGGTTACATCGACGACGTGATCGTCCCGCACGAGACGCGGCCGAAGGTCATCACCGCGCTGCACACCTTGCTCACGAAGCGCGAGCCGGGCCCGAAGCGCAAGCACGGCAACATCCCGCTGTAGGGCGCCGTCCGCGGGTCCGCTCGGCCGCGACCGGCGGGCGCGGCCCGTGCCGCGCCCGCCGCCCGTCAGCGCGCTACTTCGCCGTGAGCGTCAGGACGCACGGCGCCTTGGTCTTGGCGTCCGTGACCGGCTTGCCGTTGATGTCCTTGGCCTTCACGGTCAGCGTGCGGCTGGTCGCCACGACCTGCGAGTAGGAGAACGTGTCGCTGTTGGCGCACTGCATCCCGACTCCGTTGGGCGGATCGCCCTTGAAGAAGACGCTCGTGATCAGCGACCCGGCGTTGGCGTTGCCGGTCGCCTGGTCGATCTCCAGGGCGAAGTTCGCCGTGGCCACCGGGCCGGTGACGGCCTCGGTCAGGCTCGAGTTCTTCGGCGTCGGCAGGGTGTCGTACCGGACGTTGCTGAAGAAGTTCGCGTGCGTGTCCGTGGTCAGGAACACCGCGTTCTTCACGTTGCGGTCCAGGAACGTGATGAGCTTCTGCCGCTCGGCGGCGTAGCCCTCCCAGCGGTCGTACGGCAGCGCGTAGAACTGCTGGATCGGCTTCTCGTTCATGACGACCTTCCACTTGGCGGTGGATGCCTTGATCGCCTTGGTGAACGCCGCGTACTGGCGCGCGCCGAGGAGCGTGCGCTGCGGGCTGTTGATCCGGTCCAGGCAGGCCTGCGACACGGGCGCGGCAAGTGACGGGACCAGCGCCGAGAACAGCGCGCGAGTGGCCGCCGGGCCGGTCGGCGCGAGGTCCGGGGACTTGCTGATCGGGTTGTCGCAGGTGCCGCCGTCCGAGGCCTTCGCGCTGCGGAAGGTGATCTCGTCGAGCAGGAAGACCTCGACGTTCTTGCCCCAGCGGAAGCTCCGGTACAGGCCGTTCTTCGCGGTCCAGGTGGTCGGCTGGTAGCTCAGGAACGCGGCCACCGAGTCCTTGTAGAGCTTGGCGCCGGTCTTGCCCTCGCCGGTGTAGTCGTTGATGAACTCGTGATCGTCCCAGTGGTTGTAGAGCGTGCCGCTCTCCCGAAGCTTCATCAGCGGGGGCCGGACGATGTTCATCTTGTACTTCAGCCACTTCGCCGCGGGCGTGAGCGCCGCCGGCGCGCACGGGCTGCCGCCGCACTGGACCTCGGTGTCGGAGTAGATCGTGTCGCCGAAGTTGACGTTGAAGTCGTTGTGCTCGGCGGCCATGCGGCCGTAGACCTGGAAGGCGTTCCAGAAGGGCTTCCCGGAGCCGTCGGTCTTCGGCGTGGCCTTGGACTGCGGCTGGGCGTCGGCGTCGCCGGAGTAGGCGAAGGACACCGGGACGTTCGCGGTCGGGGCCGGCGCCGTCTTGAACGTGCCGGTCGCGCTGAGCTTCGACCCCTTGCGGAAGCGGTAGTAGTAGCGCGAGCCGGCCTTCAGGCCGGTGGCCCGGATCGTCAGCGTGTAATCGCGCGCGGCGCTCGCCGAGCCCTTGTAGAGCACGGCGCCGCCGAAGCTGCGGCTGCGGGCGACCTGCAGCGTCGTCGGCCCGGCACTGCCGGGCCGCGACCACAGGAGCGCGGACGAGGACGAGACGTCGCCGGCGGCGACGCCGTACTGGAACGCGCTGCCCGAAGCGGCGCCGGCGGCTGCCGGGCCGGCGAGCAGGGCGCCGGTCGTGAGGGCGGCGCCGAGCAGGGCGATCCGCCGCGAGAGGTTCGTGGGCATGCGCGCACGCTACTCCTCCCGCCGGGACCGCGGCGCCGCTCCGATCTGGCGCGCGGACCTGCCGGCCTGCGATACGGTCGCCCGCAGCCCAGCTGCTTCCCCGGAGGAGGACGCACCAATGGATGGATCCCCGCTTTCCCGCCGCCAGTTCGTCGCGGGCGCCAGCTCGCTCGGCGCCGTCGCCGTGTTCGCCCCCCAGGCGCTGGCCGCCAAGCTCGGCACCGTGCCGACCCTGCGCGGCGGCCGCTTCGACTCGGGCCTGATGTCCGGCGACCCGACGCCCAACGGCATCACGCTGTGGACCCGCGTCTTCGGCGTCGGCGGCAAGGGCTCGGTCGAGCTCGAGATCGCCAAGGAGAAGAGCTTCCGCCGCGTGGTCAAGCGGGAGCTGATCGGCACGAGCGCCGACCTCGGGCACTCGGTCAAGGCCCGGGTCACCGGCCTGGACCCGTACGAGCAGTACTACTACCGCTTCGCCACCAAGACGGCGAACAGCCCCGTCGGCCGCTTCCGCACCGCACTGCCGGCCGACTCCCGCCAGCCGGTGCGCTTCGCGTTCTGGTCCTGCCAGGACTACACCCACGGGTTCTACAACGGCCACGCGCTGATGGCCCGCGAGGACATCGACTTCATGGTCTGCCTCGGCGACTACATCTACGACGAGACCTACCACACGGTCAGCGGCTCGAAGACCGCGGTCCGCGACGACCCGATCGGGCGCACGCCGGATCCGAGCTACACCAGTGTCTTCCGGGCGGCGGTCTCGCTCGACGACTACCGCAAGAAGTACGCCCTCTACCGCTCCGACGCGTCCCTGCGCGCGCTGCAGGCCAAGGTGCCGATCATCGTCATCTGGGACGACCACGAGGTGCAGAACAACTACGTCGGCAAGCCCGCCGACGGCGGGCTCCCGGCGAACGAGGGCTTCACCCAGGCCCGCAAGAAGGCCGGCTACCGGGCGTTCTTCGAGAACCAGCCGACCTACGGCACGGGGTCGACGAAGTCGCGCATCTACCGCCAGATCAAGTTCGGCAAGACGGTCGACCTGCTCATGCTCGACCAGCGTCAGTACCGGGACAACCAGCCCTGCGGCGACGCGGTCGCCAAGCCGTGCGCGGACTTCGACCAGCCCCGCGACTTCCTCGGGCGCACGCAGATGAACTGGGTCAAAGGGAAGCTGGCGAGCTCGAAGGCGGCCTGGAAGGTCATCGGCAACGAGGTCATGTGCATGCCCGCGCAGGTGCTCGGCGGCTCGTACTACACGTTTGACATGTGGCACGGGTACCCCCGCGAGCGCGAGGAGCTGCTCCAGCACATCAAGGCCAAGGGCATCAAGGATGTCGTCTTCGTGACGGGCGACATCCACACGTTCATCGCCGGCGACGTGCGGACGCAGCTGGGCGCCGGCGACACGGTGGCGACCGAGTTTGTTGGCGGGTCGATCACGTCGCAGAACTTCGGCGAGACCGACCTCGACGTCGGCGGCGGCACGACGCTGAAGGGCAACGACGCCAGCCCGAAGACGAGCCCGGCGATCATCGACGCCCTCAAGGGGATCAACACCTGGGTCGCCGACGCCGACTTCGACACCCACGGCTACGGCCTCGTGAAGGCCACGGCATCGTCGTTCGACGTGCAGTTCCGGCGCCTGCAGACGATCAAGCGCAGGTCCACCGCGACGCTGCCCGCGGCGCCGTTCAAGTGGACGCTGCGCCGCGGCCAGCAGGGGATCGCCAGGGGGTAGGCGGGGCCGTGCGGGGCCGGCGCGCCGCGCGGGGCCGGCGCGCCGGGGTTCTCGCGCACACCAGCCACCGAATCGGTGGCCCACGCGCACGAGTTCGTCCGCGCGCCGCCCTCCCCGCCTTCCTGCGCACACCAGCCACCGAATCGGTGGCCCACGCGCACGAGTTCGCCCGCGCGCCGCCCTCCCCGCCTTCCTGCGCACACGAGCCACCGAATCGGTGGCCCACGCGCACGAGTTCGCCCGCGCGCCGCCCTCTCCGCCTTCCTGCGCACACCAGCCACCGAATCGGTGGCCCAGACGCACGAGTACGCCCGCGGGCGCTTCGCGCCCGCTTAGCCCCGCCCAGCGCCGCGCGCGCCGCGGTCCGCCCGGGCGCCGGCCCGCCGGCCCGCCGGCCCGCCGGCTAGAGCCGCACGGCCTGCGCCCCGACGCGGCCCTCGCGCCACGCAGCCAGCGCCGCCGCGGCGATCGCCAGGTCCTGGATGGCCAGCCCCGTCGAGTCGAAGAGCGTGACGGCTTCGGGGCCGGGGCGGCCGGGCGCGTCGCCGGCCAGCACCGCCCCGAGCTCGCCGACCTGCTCGCGGGTCACGACCCCGGCCTCCACGGCGCCCGTGAGCTCGCCGCCGTGCGCGGCTTGGGCCCACTCGTCGCAGAAGAGCGCGCACGAGGCCACCGCCCCGACCGTCGCCTCGGCCTTTCCGGGGCCGTCGGCGCCGAGCATGTTCAGGTGCAGGCCGGGCCGCAGGTCGCCGGCCTCGACGACGGGCTCGGCACCGGGCGTGACGCAGCAGACGACGTCGGCGGCCAGCGCCTGCGCCAGGCTGCCGGGGACGTGCCCGAGCTCCTCCGCCAGCGCCGCCGCCGCCTCTGGCCGCGGGTCGAAACACCCGCCGGGCGCGTAGCCGGCGGCGGCCAGGCACCGCGCCGCCCAGACGCCGTGCAGGCCGCAGCCGACGATGCCGGCCGTCCGCGCCGCCGGCGGCGCGAGCGCCTGGGCCGCGACCGCTGCGACCGCGCCGGTCCGCAGCGCCGTCACCGAGCGGGCGTCGAGCAGCATCACGGGCACTCCGGTCTCCGCGTCGGAGAGGCACAGCACGCCGGACACGGTCGGAAGCCCCCGGGCCGGATTGGCCGGGAACGACGTGATCCACTTCAGGAGGGCGAGGCCGTCGCCGAGCGCGGGCATGGCCCGGAAGTCGCCGTGCGGAGGGCTGAGGAGGTAGATCTTCGGCGGCATCGTCCACTCCCCGGCGTGGTGGCGGACGAACGCGGCGCGGACCGCGTCGATCGCCGCCGCGGGCGAGACGGCAGCGAGCACCGCATCGTGGTCGAGCACGGGGATCTCGGGCATCGCGGCCTGACGATAGCCTCCCGCCCGTGGTCAACCGCCGCGCCAAGCTCGAGGTGATCGCCCCGTCTGCCTCCCCGGAGGAGGCCGCCGCAGTGGCCGCCGCCATCGAGCAGTTCCTGCGCGACCACGCCCCCGCGCCCGCGCCCGCCGGCCCGGCGCGCAACCCCTGGCAGCGCGCCGCGCTGCTCGAGGCCACGGGTCGCGAGCCCGGCGAGCCGTCGCCCTGGGGCGATCCGCACCCCTGGGGCTGAGCGCACGGTCCGCATCGCGCGGCGGCGCCCGACCGGCGGCGGACGTCCCCGGATGCGGCGCTGGCTCCCGCGACCGGCGCTCAGCGGACCGGCGCTGCCAGATCCAGACCCTGATAGCTAAAACCCGACCGGGTTTTGCTAGTTTCTGGCGATGCCCGCTCCGCCCGAAGCGGCGCCGGACCTCGAGGCGCTCGACGCCAGCGAGGTCATCGCCCACGCCGTCGAGCGCCACCACCCGCGCCTCGCCTTGGCCTGCTCCTTTCAGAAGGAGGAGTCGGTCCTGCTCGACCTGCTCCTGACGATCAAGCCTGACGCCCGCGTCTTCGCGCTCGACACGGCCGTCCTGTTCCCCGAGACCTACGACGTCTGGCGCGAGGTCGAGTCGCGCTACAACATCAAGGTCGAGTCGTTCTCCGGTCCCACCCTGGCCGCCCAGGCCGCCGAGCACGGCGACCGCCTCTGGGAGCGCGACCCCGCCGCGTGCTGCGGCCTGCGCAAGCTCGAGCCGCTCGGGCGCGCGCTTGGCGGCCTCGACGGCTGGATCACCGGCCTGCGCCGCGAGCAGTCGCCGACGCGCGCAACCGCCAAGAAGGCCGAGTGGGACGCCGCACACTCGCTGTGGAAGTACAGCCCGCTGGCCGACTGGACCGAGCGCGACGTCTGGCGCCACATCCACGAGCGGAGCCTGCCGTACAACCCGCTCCACGACCGTGGCTACGCCTCGATCGGCTGCACCCACTGCACGGCCCCCGGCACCGGCCGCGAGGGCCGCTGGGCCGGCACCGAGAAGACCGAATGCGGGCTGCATCCCGCGGCGAGTTGACCGCGCCGGCCCGCGCACCCGACCACCGCCACCGCAAGGAACCCACGCCCCATGGAACCCTCCTCCGTCCGCGCCGGCCGCGGCTCCCGCTCCGACCCCGAGGTCCTGCACGACGTCCCCGGGCACGTCATCCCGATCCTCGAGCGGGAGTTCGACGACTTCGACACCGAGGCGGACAAGTTCCTGGCCGGCGACACGCCGGAGGATGAGTTCATCGGCTTCCGGCTCAAGCAGGGCGTCTACGGCCAGCGCCAGGCCGACGTGCAGATGTGCCGCATCAAGCTGCCGTTCGGCGGCGTGACCCCGGACCAGCTCGACGCGCTGGCCGACGCCGTGGAGACCTACGCGCCGCTGAACAAGGCGCACGTCACCACCCGCCAGAACATCCAGATCCACCACGTGCCGCTCACGCAGATGGCCAAGCTGATCCGCGACATCTCCGCGGCCGGCCTCTCGACCCGCGAGGGCTGCGGCAACACCGTGCGCAACGTGACCGGCGACCCGCGGGCCGGAGTGTGCGAGGGCGAACGGTTCGACCCGACGCCCTACGTCGGCGCTTTCGTCCGGTACTTCGTGCGCAACGACGTCTGCCAGCTCATGCCGCGCAAGATCAAGACGGCGTTCACCGCCACCGACGCGGACATCGCGATCACCGGCATCCACGACCTCGGATTCATCCCCCGGGTGCGCGAGATCGATGGCGAGGAGGTCCGCGGGTTCGAGCTCCGGGTGGGCGGCGGCACGTCGATCATGCCGCGGGTCGCCCCGACGATCTACGACTTCCTCCCCGCCGACGACGGCACGTACTTGCAGGTGACCGAGGCGGTTCTGCGCATCTTCGACCGCCAGGACTGGCTCCGGAAGAACCGGGCGCGGGCCCGCATCAAGGTGCTCGTCGACAAGGTCGGGGCCGAGGAATTCCGGTCGATGGTCGACACCGAGCTGGAGGGCGACTGGGTGAAGGACCGGGACTTCACGATCGATCCCCTCCTGTTCCGCCACGACGAGGAGGCCGGCGCGCCGGCGCCCCCCGCGTCGCCGGCGAGCCCGAACGGCGACTCGCGCGCGTTCGACGGGTGGGTGGAGGCCAACGTCGAGCCCCAGCGGCAGGCCGGCTTCAGCACGGCGGCCGTGAAGATCACCCGGGGCGACCTCACGCCCGAGCAGTTCCGCGGGCTCGCGGCGATCCTGCGGGAGTTCACGGGCGGGAGCGCCCGCACCTCGGTCCAGCAGAACCTCGTGCTGCGCTGGGTGCGCGACGAGGCGCTCTACGACGTGTGGACCCGGCTGGACGCGCTCGGGCTTGGCGCCGCCGGGGCCAACGAGATCACCGACGTGGTCAGCTGCCCCGGCACCGACTCCTGCAAGCTGGGGATCACCGCCTCGATGGGCCTCAACGCCGCCGTGCAGGAGCGCGTGGAGTCGCTGGGGATCGACGATCCGCTCACCCGCGCCATCCACATCAAGATGAGCGGCTGCCCCAACGGCTGCAGCCAGCACCACATCGCCGACATCGGGTTCTACGGCGCCTCGATCAAGGCCGGCGACAAGACGATTCCGGCCTACGTCGCCCATCTCGGCGGGCGCTACGAAGGCGGCGAGGTCGCCTACGGCACCCGCCTGAAGGTCCGGCTGCCGGCCAAGCGCGTGCCCGACGCGCTGCAGCGCTGGCTGGAGCTCTATCGCCACGGGCGCGAGGACGGCGAGGCGTTCCGCGACTACGTCGCGCGGGCCGGCACCCCGGCGTTCGAGGATGCGGTCCGTGACCTGGCGATGCCCGTGGAGTTCGGGCTCGAGACGATGAGCATGTTCATCGACTGGAACCGCAGCGCGCCGTTCGAGGTCATCCGGGGCGAGGGCGAGTGCGCCGTCTAGTGGTCGCCCCCGCACGCACGCCCGCGCTGCCATGACCCTTCCGAGCCATCTCGACACCCTCGAGGCCGAGGCGATCCACATCATGCGCGAGGTGGCCGCCGAGCTCGAGCGCCCCGTGCTGCTCTTCTCGGGCGGCAAGGACTCGATCGTGCTCCTGCGGCTCGCCGAGAAGGCCTTCCGCCCCGGGGGCTTCCCCTTCCCGGTCATGCACGTCGACACGGGCCACAATTTCCCGGAGGTGATCGAGTTCCGCGACCGCCGGGTCGCTGAACTGGGCGAGCGGCTCGTCGTCGCTTCGGTCCAGGCGTCGATCGACGCCGGGCGGGTGGTGGAGGAAACGGGGCCGCGCGCGTCGCGCAACCGGCTGCAGACCACCACGCTGCTCGACGCGATCGCCGAGCACGGCTTCGACGCGGCCTTCGGCGGCGCCCGCCGCGACGAGGAGCGCGCCCGCGCGAAGGAGCGCATCTTCAGCTTCCGGGACGACTTCGGCCAGTGGGACCCGCGGGCCCAGCGGCCCGAGCTGTGGAACCTCTACAACGGCCGCGTGCGGCGCGGCGAGCACGTGCGCGTCTTCCCGATCTCGAACTGGACCGAGCTCGACGTGTGGGAGTACATCGCCCGCGAGCGCCTCGAGATCCCGCCGATCTACTTCGCCCACCGCCGGCAGGTCTTCGCCCGCGACGGGATGCTCTACGCCGACTCGGCGTTCGTGCAGCGCCAGGAGGGCGAGGAGCCGTTCGAGGCCTCGGTGCGCTACCGCACGGTCGGCGACATGAGCTGCACCGGCGCCGTGCGCAGCGAGGCGGCCACCCTCGACGCCGTCGTGGCCGAGATTGCCGCCACCCGCATCACCGAGCGCGGCGAGACGCGGGCGGACGACCGGGTGTCGGAGGCGGCCATGGAGGATCGCAAGAAGGAGGGGTACTTCTGATGCCCGGCGCGCCGCCCCCGGCCGAGCTGCTGCGGTTCGCGACCTGCGGATCGGTGGACGACGGCAAGAGCACGCTGATCGGACGGCTGCTCTACGACTCGAAGTCGGTGCTGGCCGACCAGATGGCGCACGTCGAGGAGGTCTCCGAGCGCCGCGGCGCCGCGGCGCCCGACCTCGCCCTCCTCACCGACGGGCTGCGCGCCGAACGCGAGCAGGGCATCACGATCGACGTCGCCTACCGCGCCTTCGCCACGCCGCGCCGCCGGTTCATCATCGCCGACTGCCCCGGGCACGTGCAGTACACGCGCAACATGGTCACGGGCTCGTCGACCGCCGATCTCTCGCTCGTGCTGGTCGACGCCCGCTACGGCGTGGTCGATCAGACCCGCCGCCACGCCGCCATCGCCGCGCTGCTCCGCGTCCCCCACCTCGCCGTCGGGATCAACAAGATGGATCTCGTCGACTGGGACGAAGGCGTCTTCGAGCGCACGGCCTCCGCCATGCGCGACGTCGCCACGCGGCTCGGCCTCGCCGATGTCACCTGCATTCCGATCTCGGCCCTCGCCGGGGACAACGTCGTCGAACGGTCGGCGGCGATGCCGTGGTACGAGGGGCCGACGCTGCTGCATCACCTCGAGCACGTGCCGCTCGCGCCGCGCGGCGCCGCCGCCGAGGCGCGCTTCCCGGTCCAGTGGGTCATCCGCCCGCGCGAGGCCGGCCGGGCCGAGGAGCGGACGTACGCCGGCCAGGTCGCCGGCGGCGAGTTCGCCGCCGGGGACGAGGTGGTCGTGCTGCCCGCCGGACACGCCACCCGCATCGCCGCGATCGAGACGTTCGACGGGCCTCGGGATCGCGCCGCCGCCCCGGACGCGGTGGCGCTGCGCCTCGCTGACGACCTCGACGTCGCCCGCGGCGACCTCATCTGCCGCCCCGGGCATCCGGCGACCGTGACCCGCGAGCTCGAGGCGACGGTGTGCTGGATGGCCGACGCGCCGCTCCGGGCCGGGGGCCGCTACGCGATCAAGCACACGACGCGGACCGTGCGCGCCGCCGTCGATGCCGTCGCGAGCCGCCTCGACGTCCAGACGCTCGACCACGACGAGGCCGCCGCCGAGCTGCACCTCAACGACATCGGCCGGGTCCGGCTGCGCACGAGCGCGCCGCTGGCACTCGACCCCTACGCCCGCAACCGCGCGACCGGCGCGTTCATCCTCATCGACGAGGCGACGAACGACACGGTTGGGGCGGGCATGGTCGCCGGCTGAGGCGCGGTCAGGTGCCGTCGACCGTGACGCGATCCCCGACCGCCACGGGGCCGTCGGCGATCACCGCGGCGTTGAGCGCCAGCTCGCCGCCGAACTCGCGGCGGATCCGGCGGAGCACCTCGACGTCGTGGGCCTGGGTGTCGGGGTCGAACGTGGTCATGATGCAGCGCGCCCGCAGGCTGTCCAGCCACACCACCGCGGCCCCGATGCGCAGGCGCCGGCCCTCCCACCCGCGCTCGGCCAGGCCCTCGACGCCGCCGATCACGAGGTTCGGACGCAGCCGCCGTCCGTCCTCTCCCAGCGCCGCGATCGCCCCGTCGGTGGCGACCAGGAGCGGCAGGACGTCGAACCGGCCGGCGCTGGCGTCCGCGACGAGGCGGGCGTCGGGCCCGGCGGCGGCGCGCACGGCCTCCTGGGACGCGGGGTCCGCCCACGGGCGCCCCTCCACACGGGCCTGCCCGTCGCCGCCGAGCGAGGCGTGCAGGCCGAGCAGGCGCGGCCGCGTGCGCGCCGTCAGGACGCCGTGCTCCCCGCGGACCTGAACGAGCCGGTCCCCGGGGATGCCGTCGGACGTCAGCTCGGCGCGCTCCAGGCGCTCGCCAGCCATCGACTTGACGGGGTAGCGCCACAGCTCGGCGACGTGCACGGCAGGCGCGGCCTCAGCCCGCTCCGCCCGGGGGGAGCACGGCGTCGAGGAAGGCCTGGCCGGCCGTGATGTCGCGGGGCCCGAACTCGTGGCCCCCAGCGTGCTCCTCGTAGTCGACGGCCAGCCCCGCCGCCTCGAGGCGGGCCGCCGCCTGGCGGCCGAAGTCCACGCTCATCACCGGATCGTTGACGCCGTGGCTGATGCGGACCGGCAGGCCCGCGCGCCCGGCCAGATCCGGCGCCCAGCCCTCGACCGTCGGCAGGAAGCCGGCGTGGATGAGCAGGCCCGCCGGGCGCGGGCGCTCCGGCGCCAGACCGAGGGCGTAGCTCATCACCGACCCCATCGAGAACCCGCCGAGCACCGTGCGCGCGGGCGGGATCCCGGTGCGCTCCCACAGCGCATCGTGGAAGGCGGCGAGCTGGTCGAACGACGCGCGAAACGTCGCGGGGTCCGGAAAACCGACGCGGGGGACGACGTACCAGTGATACCCGGGCCATCCGGGCAGCGTGAGCGGGCCGCGCGGCGTGACGACGTGCAGGCGCCGGCGCGGATCGAACGCGTCACCCGCCGGCAGGAGGTCGGCGTCGTCGGCTCCGCGGCCGTGATGGAGGATCAGCAGCCCGTCCGCCAGCCCGTCGGCAGGCCGCTCGCGGAACGCGAGCCCGGTCACGGGCCTGCCGCCGTGTCGTGTGCCCGCCGCATCGCGCCTCCTCGAATCGCCGTGGCCGAGAGCCGGCCGCACCGTCAACGATACGGCTGTGGATGACCGTCGGCGGGCCGAGGCCGCACCCCCGGCCCCGAGCGAGTCACCGAGAGAGCGTGCACGGGCGAGGGCACCCGCGCCGCTGCTGCACCCGCGCGAGGGCCCGGTGCCACAGAGCTGTGACGGTTCCGTGTGCCCAGCCGGCACTTCCGTCGCGGCCCTGGCGGGAGGCGGACGTTCTATCCAGCTTTCCTACCGTGGCGGTGTCAAATCTGGATGGGAGCGCGCGGCTTGGCCTGCCACCTCGGCGACCGGCCCGGCCGGCGATCCGATTCCCTTCCCCGCGGCGCCCGGCCCGGCCGGCCGCAACCGTCCGCGCCCCGCGCCTCTGCACCTCGCCCAGACCGCACCTCGCCCATCCAGGCCCGCCCGTGACGCGTGCCGGGCGCCCAGCGGCGCTCCGGCAGCGCCTACCGGCTGCCGCCGAAGATCTGCAGGAAGAACAGGAAGATGTTGAAGATGTCCAGGAAGATCGCGGCCGCGAGCGGAATCGCGGAGTCCTTCCCGGCGCGCTTGAGGCGGTTGAAGTCGAAGATCGTGTAGGCGCCGAAGATGCCGAGCCCGAGGACGGAGTAGATGAGATACCCGCCCGGGATGTTCACGAAGATCAGGACGATCCCGAACACGATGAGCGCGAGGAGCATCCAGAAGAGCACGCGCGCCCAGCTGGAGAAGTCGCGCCGGGTGGCGTAGCCGTAGGAACCGAGCGCGCCGACGAACAGGGCGGTGGCCCCGGCCGCCTGGTACACGACCGTCGGGTTCGCGTTCAGGTAGTAGTTGATGACCGGCGCGATGAACAGCCCGAGCAGCAGTCCCATCGTGAAGAGCAGCACCAAGGCCAAGGGCCGCGACCGCTTGACCGCGACGTTGAGCCCGATCACGCAGGCGATCACGCCGATGAAGATGATGAGGCCGCCCTGGCCGCTCCAGTCCTTGGCGACGTAGGCGCCCAGCGCGGCGAAGCCGACGGTGATGGCGACGAGGCCCATGACCTCGCCGAGCAGCGCGCTCGAGTCGACGCGGGCGGCGGTCTCGCGGCCGAACGCGTCACGGTCGGTCTGGCTGCCGGGGAATGTGCCCATGGCGGGTGGCGGTCTCCTGGTCTGGAAGGGAACTCGAGGCAGAAACGGTACGCGACGCGCCAGCGCCGCGCGATGCTTCTCCGGTTATCGGCGCGTCGGCGCGCTCGGTGAAGCGCCGCGGCGTCCGGACGCCGCTGCCCGCGACGGACTAACCTTCCGCGCCCGATGTTCTCGAAGATCCTGATCGCCAACCGGGGCGAGATCGCCGTGCGCGTGATCCGGGCGTGCGAGGAGCTGGGCATCGCCACGGTGGCGGTCTACTCGGAGCTCGACCGCGACGCCGCGCACGTCCGCCGCGCCGACGAGGCCTACCTCATCGGGCCGGGGCCGGCCGCCGAGAGCTACCTCGTGATCGACAAGATCCTCGACGTGGCCCGCCAGAGCGGGGCCGACGCCGTCCACCCTGGCTACGGGTTCCTAGCCGAGAACGCCGGCTTCGCCGCCGCCTGCGAGGCGGCCGGGATCGTGTTCATCGGCCCGCCGGCGAGCGCGATCGAGGCGATGGGGTCCAAGACCGCGGCCCGCGACCTCATGTCCAAGGCCGGCGTCCCCATCGTCCCAGGCACGACCGAGACGGTCGCGACCGTCGACGACGCCCGCGCCGTGATCGCCGAGACGGTCGGCTATCCGGTCGCCGTGAAGGCGGCCGGCGGGGGCGGCGGGAAGGGCTTCCGCGTCGCGCTCACCGAGGACGAGCTCGAGGCCGCATTCGAAGGGGCCTCGCGCGAAGGCGAGAAGTTCTTCGGCGACGCGACCGTCTACCTCGAGCGCTACCTCCCGGATCCGCGCCACGTCGAGGTCCAGGTGCTCGCCGACCGCCACGGCAGCGTCATCCACCTCGGGGAGCGCGACTGCTCGGTGCAGCGCCGCCACCAGAAGCTCATCGAGGAGTCCCCCGCTCCGGCCGTCGACCCCGAGCTGCGCGCCCGGATCGGCAAGATCGCCATCGACGCCGCCGCCGCGGTCGACTACGTCGGGGCCGGCACCGTCGAGGGCCTGCTCCAGGACGGCGAGTACTTCTTCCTGGAGATGAACACCCGGGTCCAGGTCGAGCACTGCGTGACCGAGATGACGACCGGGATCGACATCGTCAAGGAGGGGATCCGTGCGGCGGCCGGCGAGCCGCTGTCGGTGACCCAGGACGAGGTCGTCCTGCGCGGGCACGCCATCGAGTGCCGGATCAACGCCGAGAACGCGGCGAAGAACTTCGCCCCCGCCCCCGGGCGCATCGGGCGCTACCACGAGCCGGCCGGTCCCGGCGTGCGCGTGGACTCCGGCGTCGGACCCGGCTCGGAGATCTCCCCGATGTACGACCCGATGGTCGCGAAGCTCATCGTCTGGGACGCCGACCGCGAGCAGGCCACCGCGCGCATGCTGCGGGCGCTGGACGAGTTCGAGATCACCGAGCTCACGACGCTCATCCCCTTCCACCAGGCGCTGCTGTCCTCCGGCCAGTGGGCGCGCGCCGAGACCTGCCGCGACCTCGTCGAGGACAAGGCGTGGCTGAAGGCGACGGCCCCGGCGGCCGCGCCGGCCCCCGCCGAGGCGGACGAGCCCGAGGAGAAGGTCAGCCAGGACTACACCGTCGAGGTCTCGGGCCGCCGCTTCGCCGTGACGATCATCGGCCCGCCGCCCGCCGCCGGCCCGGCGGCCAACGGCGCGGGCGCGGCCCGCAAGCCGGCGCGGCGCGAGCGCGCCGCCGGCGGGGGCGCAGGCGGCGGCGACGAGCTCGCCTCCCCGCTGCAGGGCACGGTCCTCAAGGTCGCCGTGGACGCCGGCGCGACCGTCGAGGAGGGGACGCTCGTCTGCGTGATCGAGGCCATGAAGATGGAGAACGAGATCACCGCGCACAAGGCCGGCACGATCAAGGACCTCCCGATCGCCGTCGGCGCCTCGGTCGCCGCCGGCGACACGCTGGCGGTCATCACCGCCGGGGAGTAGGCCGCTGCCCGTGAACGCCAGCGCGTGGCGGGCGGATCCGGACGAGGCCGAGGCCGTCGCCCGGCTGCTCGTCGCCTTCCGCGACGAGAACGGCAAGGCCTGGCCGTCCGCGAACGCGTTCCTCGCCACCGTCGAGCGGCTGATCGAGCGCGATGACACCGAGTTCCTGCTCGGTGCCGCCGACGCCGACTCGCCGCCGAGCGGCATCTGCCAGCTGCGGTTCCGGCTGAGCGTCTGGACGGCGGCCGACGACTGCTGGCTGGAGGACCTCTACGTGCTCCCCGGATCGCGGGGCCGCGGGGTCGGCGAGGCGCTCGTCGACCTCGCCCTGGCGCGGGCCAAGACGCGCGGCTGCCGGCGGGTCGAGCTCGACACCGGCGAGTCGAACACGCAGGCGCTGGCGCTCTACCGCAAGCTCGGGTTCACCGACGAGTCCAAGGGGACCGGCGGCCGGGACCTGCTGCTCGGCCGCAAGCTCGACTGAGCGGGCCGGTCAGCCGGCGATGCGGCCGGCGTTCTCGGCGTGGATCGCCGCCTGGGCCTTCGACGCGCCGACCCGGGGCGGGAGCGCGGCGCCGGCGCCGTCGGCGCGCAGCCGCTCGAGGTAGGCGGCGTCCTCCTCGAGGATGGCCAGGGCGGCGTCGCGCGGCTGGGGCGACCCGTGGCCGGGCACGACGTGGCCGGCCCGCTCCACGAGGGGCCGGAGGCGCTCGAGGGTCGCGGCGTAGGCGTCGAGCGACCCGCTCGCGGACAGCCACGGGATCTCGACCGGCGAGAGGTAGTCGCCGGCGACGAGCACGCCGGCCCACCCCAGCCAGTACGCGGTGCCGTCGGAGGTGTGGCCGTCGGCGGGGTGCAGCTCGATCTCCTGGCCGCCCAGCTCGCAGTGGCCGGGCACCGGCAGTGCCTGGGCGGCGGGCAGGGACAGCGGCGCCCGCACGACGTAGTTCTCGTCGTCGAAATCCCGCAGCTCGCGCTGGGCGGCGCCGGGCTCGGCGCGCAGCCGCGCGGCGGTCGTCTCGCCGCAGCCGAGCGGCGCCTCCGGGTAGGCCTGGCGGCCCAGGAGGTGGTCCCAGTCGCCGTGGGTCGCCAGCAGGCCGGTGATCTCGAACCCGGCCTGCCCCAGCAGCGCCGGCAGCGCCTCGAGCTCCTCGGGGAACACGGGCGAGTCGATCAGGAACGCCTCGTCGCCGTTGCGCACGGCGGTGCAGGTCGTCTGCCAGAACAGGCTGGTCGCGACGACGACGTCGGCGTGGAGGCTGAGGGCGCGCACGGCGCCCAGCCTACGCGGCCGGAGAGGCGGTCAGGCGGCGCCGAGGAGCTTGGCGGCCTGGAGGAGATTCGTGACCTCCTCGGTCGGCGGCTTCTGGCCCGGTTCGAGCTTCTCCTTGGTGCGGTTGACCCAGATCACCGGGATCTTCTTCTTCAGGCAGGGCTCGACGTCGTGGTAGTAGCCGGAGCAGACGTGGACCCAGCCCTTCTTGCCCCCCCGCCGGCGCTCGCACTCGTTGAAGTGCGCCGGATCCGGCTTGTAGGACCGCACCTGCTGCGCGGTCACGACGAGGTCGAAGTCCGTCGGGATGTGGCGGCGGGTCTGGCCGAGCAGCTTGTCGTCGATGTTCGAGATCAGGCCGGTCTCGAACTTCTTGGCGAACCGGTTGAGCTGGGTGTTGCTCTCCTTGAACGCCTTCCACCGCTGCACCGAATCGGGGAGGAAGCCGGCCCGCGACGGCTCGAGCGGCCACCCGAGCTCCTTGGCGATCTTCACGGCCGTGCGCCGCAGGACCTCGGCGTAGAGCTCGTAGGAGCCGCTCTCGATCTCCCGCGAGGTCTCGTGGAAGAGGCGCAGCAGCTCGTCGCGGTCGATCGTGAAGCCCTCCCGCTCCGCCTCCTTCGCAAAGGCGTCGTAGATCCCGGTTTCCCAGTCGATCAGGGTGCCGTAGACATCGAAGCTGACGAAAGTGACGTTCTTGGGGAGTGGCATGCGCGGTACCTGATCGGAAAACGGGAGGCGGCATTATGCCCTGCCGGAGCGCCCGGGCGCCGCGCGGCCGGGCCCGGCGCCGATCCGCTAGGGTCCGCGCCCGCTATGGACCTGCTCGAGTACCAGGGCAAGCAGATCTTCGCCCGCCACGGCGTCCCGGTCCCCGCGGGACAGCCCGCCCGCACTCCCGACGAGGCTGCCCGCGCCGCCGACGAGGTCGGCTATCCGGCTGTCGTGAAGGCCCAGGTGCAGGTCGGGGGGCGCGGCAAGGCCGGCGGCATCAAGATCGCCCAGGACCGCGGCGAGGCGCTCGCCCAGGCCGACGCGATCCTCGGCATGGACATCAAGGGCCACACCGTCCACGAGCTGTGGATCGAGGAGGCCTCGGACATCGCCGCCGAGTACTACGCCTCGATCGTCTTCGACCGGGCGGCCAAGCGGCCGCTGATCATGCTCTCCACGAAGGGGGGCATGGACATCGAGGCCGTCGCCGACGAGAGCCCGGAGGCGATCGCCCGCCTGCACGTCGACCCGCTCCTGGGCTTCCAGGACTTCCACGGCCGGCGCCTGGCGTTCGAGGCCGGCGTCGACGCCGACGTGGTCCGCCCGATCGGGGCGATGCTCGCCACGCTCTACGAGGTGTTCGCCGCCGAGGAGGCGATGCTCGTCGAGGTCAACCCGCTCATCATCACGGGCGATCGCAGCGTCAAGGCGCTGGACGCGAAGGTGACGCTCGACGACAACGCGCTGTACCGCCACCCGGACAACGCCGAGTTCCGCAACCCCGGCGAGGAGGACGCGCAGGAGCTCATGGCCAAGGAGCGCGGCCTCACCTACGTCAAGCTCGACGGCGACATCGGGATCCTCGGCAACGGCGCCGGGCTCGTGATGTCCACGCTCGACGTCGTCGCCCAGGCCGGCGGCGCGCCGGCGAACTTCCTGGACGCCGGCGGCGGGTCGAAAGCCGAAGCCATCACGAGCGCGGTCGAGGTCATCCTGTCGGACCCGAAAGTCAAGGCCGTCCTCTTCAACATCTTCGGCGGGATCACCCGCTGCGACGAGGTCGCCAAGGGCCTGATCGAGGCGTTTGCCCAGGTGCAGCCGGAGGTGCCGTTCGTGGTGCGGCTGGACGGGACCAACGACACCGAGGGCCGGCGGCTGCTCGCCGAGGCGCAGCTCCCGAACGTCCACACCGAGGCGACGATGCTCGGCGCCGCCCAGCGGGTCGTGGAACTGGCGGCGGCATGAGCGTCCTCGTCGACCGCGACACCCGCCTGTGCGTCTCGGGGATCACCGGCCGCGAGGGCACGTTCCACGCGATGAACAACCGCGCCTACGGGACAAACGTCGTGGCCGGCGTGACCCCGGGCAAGGGCGGCCAGGACGTCGAGGGCGTCCCGGTGTTCGACACGTTCCACGCCGCCGTGGCCGAGACGGACGCGAACACGGCGATGGTCTTCGTCCCGCCGCGGTTCGCCGCCGACTCGATCCTCGAGGCGCAGGACGCGGGCATCGCGCTCGTCGTGGCGATCACCGAGGGCATCCCCGCTCACGACGAGCTGCGGGTCTACAACCACTTCGCCAGCGTCGGCGGCGTCCGGCTCATCGGCCCCAACTGCCCCGGGATCCTCTCCCCGGGCAAGGCGAACGTCGGGATCATCCCCGCGTCGTTCTTCAAGGAGGGCAACGTCGGCGTCGTCTCGCGCTCCGGCACGCTGACCTACCAGATCGGCAACGAGCTGGCCCAGCGCGGCTTCGGCAACTCGTCGATCGTGGGGATCGGCGGCGACCCCGTGCCGGGCTCGAGCTTCATCGACGTCATCGCGCTGTTCCAGGCCGACCCCGAGACCGAGCTCATCGTCATGTCGGGCGAGATCGGCGGCTCGGCCGAGGAGGAAGCTGCCGACTACATCGCCGAGCACGTGACCAAGCCGGTCGTCGCCTACATCGCCGGCTTCACCGCCCCGCCCGGCAAGACCATGGGCCACGCGGGCGCGATCGTGTCCGGCACGCAGGGCACCGCGGCGGCGAAGGCCGAGGCGCTCGAGGCGCGCGGCGTCCGCGTCGGCCGCACGCCGACCCAGACGGCCGAGATCGCTGCCGAGATCCTCGGCGGCTGAGCGCCCCCGGAGCACGCCCCGCGCCCGCGTGAGAGGATCGCGCCCGTGATTCGCCGCTGCCTGATCGCCCTCGGCGGCGCCGCCGCACTCGCCGGCATCGCCGTGGCGCCCGCAGCAGGCGCCGCCCCTGCCCCGGTCGCGAAGGTCGGCGGGATCTCGCTGCAGTACCGGGTCCTCGGACACGCCGGCCGCCGGCCGCTGCTGCTCATCAACGGCTCCGGCGCGACGATGGACACGTGGGACCCGGCGCTGCTGGCCCGCCTCACCGCCTTCCGGCGCGTCATCGTCTACGACCCGCGCGGCCTCGGGGGCTCCACCGACGTCCCCGGGAACCGCCAGACCGTCGCACAGTCCGCCGACGACGCCGGCCGCCTCCTCGGCGCGCTGCACATCCGGCAGGCCGACGTGCTGGGCTGGTCCTACGGCGCCTTCGCCGCCCAGGAGCTGGCGCTGCGCCACCCGAGGCGGGTCCGGCGCCTCGTGCTCGTCTCGGCCGACTGGGGCGGGCCGACCGCCGTGCAGCCCGCGCCGGCCAACCGCGCGCTGGACGAGCGGGCAACGCTGAACCAGGCGTCGCTGGACGAGATCAGCTCGCTGCTCTTCCCGCCCGCGGCGCTCCCGCTGGCCCAGGCCTGGTTCGCCCGGCTCGGCGCCCAGCCCGGCGGCTGCTGCGAGGCGTCGACGCCGGCGGCGCTCCAGCAGGTCGTCGATGCGCAGCGCCGGTGGTACCGCGGACCCGGGACCCGCGCCCGCGCGGGGCGCATCGCCGCCCGCACGCTCATCGTCGCCGGAGGCCTGGACGTCGACATCCCGGCGGTCAACGACCGCCGCCTGGCCCGGGCGATCCCCGGTGCCCGCCTCAAGGTCTACGCGGACGCGGGCCACGCCGTGGTCATCCAGCACGAAGCCGCGGTCACGGCCCTCGTGCGCGCCCACCTCGGCTGACCGCGACACCCGCCGGCCGTGGCCTCGCGCGGCCGCGGCCAGGGGTGCCCGCTCGCCCGACCTCCCCGGACGGCGCCGAGATCCCGGCCCGCACTGCCGGGCGCGCGTCTGGCAGACTCGGCGCATGGCCGATCCCGCCCCCATCTCCTTCGCCCGCGGCGCCCCGTCCTACGACATCGTCGACGTGGAGGGCCTGCGCGAGGCGACCCGCCGCGCCGCCGAGGGCAAGCTGGCGTGGGCAACCCCCTACGGCGGCGCCGCCGGCTTCCCGCCATTGCGGGAGTGGCTCGCCGCCAAGCACGGGGTCGACCCGGCCCGCGTGCTCGTCACGAACGGCTCGATGCAGGCCGATGCCTTCCTCTTCGACGAGCTGGCCGGCCCGGGCGTCGACGTCGTGGTCGAGCGGCCGACCTACGACCGCACGCTGCTCGGGCTGCGCGAGCGCGGCGCGACGCTGCACGCGATCGGCCTGGGAGACGACGGGCTGGACGTCGCCGAACTGCAGGCCCGCCTCGACGGCGGCCTGGACCCGGCGTTCGCGCACATCCTCCCCACCTTCCACAACCCCGCCGGCTGCACGCTGTCGCTGGCCAAGCGCCGCGAGCTCGTCGGCCTGGCCGACGCCCGCGGGTTCCTGATCTTCGAGGACGACCCCTACATCGACATCCGCTTCTCCGGCGAGCCGCTGCCGAGGCTGCTCGAGCTCGACGAGACCGGCGTGGTGATCTACGCCTCCTCGTTCTCGAAGACGGTGTGCCCCGGGATCCGCGTCGGCTATCTGATCGCCCCCGACGAGGATCTCGCCACGCGCCTGACCGCCCGCGCGATGAACACCTACATCTCCCCCGGGATGCTCGCCCAGGCCGTCGTGCACGAGTTCTGCGCCTCCGGCGAGATCGACCGCTCGATCGCCACCGTCAAGGCCGCGCTGGCCGAGCGGGTGGACGTCCTGTCCGCGGCGCTGCGCTCGCAGCTGCCCGAGGCGGCGTTCGTGCAGCCCGAAGGGGGCTACTTCCTCTGGATCGAGCTGCCCGAAGGGACCGACAGCCGCGCGGTCACCGCCGCCGCCAAGGATCGCGGGGTCATCGTGACGCCCGGCACCGAGTTCATCGTCGACGGCGGCGAGCGGGCTCTGCGACTCGCCTACTCGGGTGTCGACGCCGGCGAGATCGACGAGGGCGTCCGGCGCCTCGCCGACGCCTGGCGCTCGACGCAGGCGTAGGTCCGGGCGTTCCTGCGCGCGTCAGCCACCGAATCGGTGGTCCCGGCGCGCACGAAGCGCACGCTCGCCCCGGCACCCGCAACCTGCGCGCGTCAGCCACCGAATCGGTGGTCCAGGCGCGCACGAAGCGCAGGCTCGCCCCGGCACCTCGCTCGGGAGCGACCGCGCCCGGCCGTGCGGGGCAGGTCTGCACCCGAACACGGCCCCGGGCCCGCCCCCTAGCGCCCGTAGCGCTCCTTGGCGAGCACGAGCTGTTCGGGCAGCGCGATGCGCGGCGGGGGCGACGGGTCGGCGACGACCGAGACCGTCTCGGCGACGCTCGAGGTGACCTCGCAGCGCCGGTCGCCTGCCTCGACGACGACCTCGCCGTCGGTGCGCTCGGCCAGGCGGCCCTCGAGGCCCGGCTCGAGCCCGGAGGCCTTGAGGTAGTGCAGGAGATCCTCGGCCTCGTTCTCGAACCGCAGGATCGTCACGTCGGCGCCGACCTCGACATCGGCGAGGGGCACGCCGTCGGCGCGGGCGCCGACCTGAATGGGGTGGCCATGCGGGCACGTCTTCGCGTCGCCGACCGCAGCGCGGACGTAGGCCTCGAAGCGCGGGGACATCGCGTGCTCGAGGCTCTCGGCCTCCTCGTGGACGTCGTCCCACGGGACGCCCACGACATCGGTCAGGAAGCGCTCGATCAGCCGGTGGCGGCTCACGATCATCTCGGCGTGCTCCTGCCCGCTCTCGGTGAACGAAATGGCCTTGTCGTCCCCCCGCGTGATGTAGCCGTCGCGCTCGAGCCGCCCGATCATCTCGTGGACGGTCGGCGCCGAGAGCTGCATGGCCCGGGCGACGTTCGCCGCCGTCATCGGCAGCCCCGCCTCGTAGAGCCAGAAGATCGTCTGGAGGTACTCCTCCTCGGCGGCGGTGGCGTGGTCGGCCGACATGCGGGAGCAATGTAGCGCGCACGCACTACGATCGGGCAATGGAGATCGGCCCCGGCACGCGCGCGCTCGTCACCGGCGCCTCCAGGGGGATCGGGCGGGCCACCGCCGAGGCGGTCGCCGCCCGCGGCGCGCGGGTGGCGCTCCAGGCCCGCACCCTGGCCGACCTCGAGGCGCTCGCCTCAGCCCTGCCCGGGGACGGGCACGCCGCGGTCGCCGGCGACGTCGGGGACGCCGGCGAGGCCGCGGGGTGCGTCGAGGCGGCCATCGCCGCGCTCGGCGGGCTGGACCTGGTGGTCGCCAACGCCGGAGTCGCCCACTACAAGCCGGTTCGCCTGCAGCCGCTCGACGAGATCGAGGAGATGACGCGGGTGAACTGGCTCGGCACGGTGCACGTCGTGCGCGCAGCGCTCCCGCATCTGCTCGGAGGGGCGAGCGGCCACATCGTGATCGTCTCGTCGGGGTCGGCGCTGCGGTCGATGCCGTCGGGCGCGGCCTACGCCGCCACCAAGGCGGCCCAGCAGGCGTTCGGCGAGGCGCTGCGCCACGAGCTCAGCGGCTCGGGCGTCGACGTGACCATCGTCTTCCCGGGGCAGATCGCGACCGGCCTGCACGATCACGAGCGGGCGACGATGCCCGACTTCTACCTGCCGGAAGACCAGGCGGCGAGCGCCGCGGGCGTGGCCGACGCCCTCGTCGCGGGCATCGAGGCGGGCGCCCGCGGCGTCTACTACCCGCGCAACGTCCGGCTGCTGCGGGCAGTCAACGGCGCCTCGCCCCAGGCCGCCGACCGCCTGCTCCGGGCGCTGCGCGGGCCCTCGATCGCGCCGCGGCCGGAGTAGCGCCGGCTCAGGCCGGCGGCTCGGACAGGCGCCGGCCGATCTGCGCGATCTGGCGCTCGGCGAGGTCCAGCAGCTCGCGGGTCGCCCGCGACGGGCGGGCGCCGCGCCGCGTGACGATCGCGAAGGTGTCGTAGAGCGGCTCGGCCAGCGGGCGCAGGTGCAGGCGCCGCGGAAAGCGCCGGGTCACCGTGATCCAGCGCGCGACCACCGTGTCGCCGAGCCCGTCGGCCGCGAGCTGGAGCGCGACGCCGACGTCCTCGACCTCGATGTCGGGCTCGGCCGACACGCCGGCGCGCTGGGCGCGCACGAAGAGCTGGCGGCGGGTGGGGTCGTCGGTGCCGTAGCGGGCGTCGTAGAGGATCAGCGGGCCGGCGAACAGCCGCTCGGTGGTGATGGGCGAGCGCAGCCGCGCCGGGTCGGCGCTCGCCACCACGACCTCGTCGCGCAGCACCGGGCGCACGTCGAGCCCGCGGTCGTCGACCGGCAGGACGATGATGCCCGCCTCGAGCTCGCCGTTGCGCACCGCGTCGGCGACCTCGGAGCTGTTCTGCCCCACCATCCGCACCTTCACGCGCGGGTGCCGGGAGCGGAAGGCGCTCAGGATGCCGCCCATGAGGTAGTAGGGCGCGCTGCCGAACGTGCCGAGTGCCGCCGTGCCGCCGCGCAGCTCGGTGACCTCGGCGACCGCCTCCCGCGCCTGCTCCGCCTCGGCGATCACCCGCTCCGCGGCGGGCCGGAGCGCCGCCCCGGCTTCGGTGAGGACCACGCGGCGCCCGGTGCGCACGAACAGCGGCGAGCCGAGCTCGTCTTCGAGGCGGCGGACCTGCTCCGAAAGCGACGGCTGGGCGAGGTGGAGCGCATCGGCCGCCGCGCTGAACGACCCGTGCTCGATGGCCGCCAGGAAGTAGGTGAGCTGCTGCAGCGTCATAGCTAGAACCTTCTGACTCTCAAGTCAATCAAGGCTACAACTCTTTCCGGACAGCGCCTACCGTGTCGATCATGCTCCTGCTCGCCATCCTCGCCCTCGCCCTGTTCGCCGCCCTTGGCTTCGGCCTCGCCTCGCTGCGCTTCGGCACCGAGCAGCGCCCCGGCTTCAACGGTCGCCCGGCCCGGGACCGCTGGACGCTGTGAACCGGCTCGCCCTCGCCTCCGGCTCGCCGCGGCGGGCCGGCACGCTGCTGTGCCTGCTCGCCGCGGTCGGCTTCGGCGCCATGGCCGTCCTGGCCAAGCTCGCCTATGACGCCGGCGCCTCCGTCTCGACGGTCCTCGCCGTGCGCTTCGCCCTGGCCGCGACGGTGCTGTGGATCCTCGTGGCCCAGCCATGGCGCCGCGGCGTGCGTGCCCGCCTTCCCCGGCGCCGGGCGATGCTCGCCGGCCTCGCCCTCGGGGCCGTCCTCTACGCCGCGGAATCCGGCCTCTTCTTTGCCTCGCTGACCCGGATGGACGCGTCGCTGGCCGAACTGGCGCTCTTCACCTACCCCGCCTTCGTGCTCGTGGGCGCGCTCGTCGTGGGCCGCGAGCAGCCAAGCCGGCGCCGAGGCCTGGCGATGGCGCTCGCTCTCGCCGGCGTCGCGCTCGTGCTCGTGAGCGGCGGAGCCCAGCACGTCGACGGCATCGGCGCGCTCATGGCGATCGGCGCGGCCACCGGCTACGCCGGCTACGTGCTGCTCGCCGACACGCTCCGAGGGGAGCTGCGCCCGCTCGCTCTCGCCGCGCTCGTCTGCACGGGCGCCTGCCTCTCGTTCACCGTCGGCGGCACGGCGACGGGCGGCCTCTCGTTCGCGTTCGCCGCCCACGCGTGGTGGCTGCTGGCCGGGATCGCGCTCGTCTCCACCGTCGTGCCGCTCGCCGCCTTTCTCGCCGGCGCCAACCGGATCGGGCCGTCGAACGCCGCGATCGTCTCGACCGTCGAGCCGGTCGTCACCCTCGGCCTGGCCTTCGCCCTCCTCGGCGACCGGCTGGCCCCGATCCAGCTCGCCGGCGGCGCCCTCGTCCTCGCCGCGGTGCTCGTGCTCCAGGTTCGCCTGCGCCCTCGGCCCGAGGCCGCCGCCATCTGAGCCGGCCCGGCGCCGCGGATACCATCCCGGCATCGCCCTCCCGCTCGCTCCGCCCTTGCCGCCGCAGCTCGCCCGCTCCCGGGGCGCGCTGCCCGAGGGCGACACCTGGTCCTACGAGCCGAAGTACGACGGGTTCCGGGCGATCGCATTCGTCGACGGCGCGGACGTCGAGATCCAGTCCCGCAGCGGCAAGCCGCTGGCCCGGTACTTCCCGGAGCTGGAGTTCCCGCCGGGCCGCTACGTCCTGGACGGGGAGATCGTCGTGGCGGCGGAGGACGGGAGCGAAGACTTCGACGCGATCTCCCAGCGCATCCACCCGGCCGCCTCGCGGATCGCGCGGCTGGCTGAGGAGACGCCCGCCGCCTACGTCGCGTTCGACCTGCTCGCCGAGGGCGACGACGTCCTGCTGGACCGCCCCTTTGCCGAGCGCCGGGCCGCGCTCGAGCGCCTCGTGACGGCCCCGGTCCGCCTGGCGCCATCCGTGCACAGCGCCGAGGAGGCACGGCCGTGGCTGCGCGAAGCCGAGGGCGTGATCGCCAAGGAGCTCGACGCGCCCTACCGCCCCGGGCAGCGCGCCGGCATGGCGAAGATCAAGCGCGTGCGCACGCTCGACGCCGTGGCGGTCGGCTGGCGCCCCGGCAAGGAGGAGGGGACGCTGGGCTCGCTGATCCTCGCCCTCTACGACGACGCGGGCGAGCTGCGGGTCGTCGGGCACTGCTCGGGGTTCAAGGCCAAGGAGAAGGCCGAGCTCCCGGCGCGGCTGGCCGAGTTCGAGACGGGCGAGCGCGGCAGCGCCGATCCGAGCCGCTGGAAGTCCGACAAGGAGCTCGAGTGGATCGCCCTGCGGCCCGAGCTCGTGGTCGAGGTCAGCTACGACCACTCCTCCAACGGGCGCATCCGCCACGGCACGAAGCTCCTGCGCTGGCGCGAGGACAAGGCGCCCGCCGACTGCCGACTGGCCGACCTGGACTAGGCGCGCCGCCCCGCTGGCTCGTTCGCCGGGCGGCGCCGGAGCTGCCGGCGATCGCGCAGCTGGCAGGATGGCGCCGTGCTCCCGGACCGCGACCCGCGCCCGATCCTCGTCGCGCCCGACAAGTTCAAGGGCACGTTCACGGCCGCCGAGGTCGCCGCGGCGGTGGCCGCCGGGCTCGAGGCCGGCGGGCGGGCCGCCGCGGCCCTGCCGGTCGCCGACGGCGGCGACGGCACGGCGGCGGCACTGCTTGCGGCGCTCGGCGGCGAGGCCGTCGCGGTTGCCGCCAGCGACGCGCTGGGGCGCGAGGTCGAGGCGGAGATCGCCCTGCTCGCCGACGGCCGCACCGCAGCCGTCGAGGTGGCGTCCGCCAGCGGGCTGCACCGGATCGGCCCGGAGGAGCGCGACGCCGAGGCCGCCACGAGCGCAGGCACGGGCGAGCTGATCGCGGCGGCAGTCGCCGCTGGAGCCACGCGCATCCTCGTCGCCGCCGGGGGCAGCGCGACCAGCGACGGCGGCGCCGGTGCCATCGGCGCGCTGCAGGCGGCCGGCGGCCCCGGCGCCGCCGAGCTCGTCGTGCTCAGCGACGTGCGCACCCCGTTCGAGCGGGCCGCCGCGGTCTTCGGCCCGCAGAAGGGCGCGGACGCCGCCGCCGTCGCCCGCCTCGGCCGGCGCCTGGCCGCCCAGGCGCGCCGCCTGCCGCGCGACCCGCGCGGGATCCCGATGACCGGCGCGGCCGGAGGACTGGCCGGGGGCCTCTGGGCCGTCTTCGGCGCCACGCTCGCGCCGGGCGCGCCGTTCGTGCTCGACGCGCTCGGGTTCGACGCCCGGATGCGGGCTGCCCACGCGGTCATCACCGGGGAAGGGCGGCTCGACGACTCCTCCCTGGAGGGCAAGGCGCTCGCGGAGGTCGCCACGCGCTGCCGGCAGGCCGGCGTGCCCTGCCACGCGGTCGTCGGGCAGGACGGGCTCGACGCCTTCGGCCACCGGCTGCTCGACCTCCAGCACGTCCTCGAGGCTCGGACGCTGCGCGCGGCCCGCGCGGCGGGCGCCGAACTGGCCGGGCGGGTCTAGCGTCCTGAACTAGCCGGAGGTCGCGACGTCGCGGGCCGGCGCCGGATCCGCCGGCGCGCCGGCGGAGGGCGGCAGGCTCGCAGGCGCGTAGGCCTCGTGGCCCAGCTGCGCCAGCCAGCGGCGCAGATGGCGGTGCATGTGCTCGGCGCCGACGATCTCCTCGGCGGGCAGCGCGAACTCGGCCGGGGCGAGCACGAACGGGTAGGACTGGGTCCCGCCCATCCCGCCATGGGACCCGACGAGCTCCTCGAACGCCGCGACCTCGTCCGAGGGCCAGTAGGTGCTGTTGATCATGAGGTCGGCGCAGTGAGGGAACCCGTCGGTGCGGCGGACGTGCGCGACGGCGTTGGGTCCGAAGGGTGCGAGCGGGTCCTCCCCCTCGACCCGGTCGTCGTCGAGCCAGCGCGTGCCGCGCGGGCCGAGCACGACCGACCCCGCGGCCTCGGTGCGCACGAGCACGAACCCGATCCCCTCGTGCGCCCGCAGGCCGTCGAGGAGCCGCGGGTGGCGCGCGTCCAGCCACTCGCGCGTCACGCGGCCGGGCTCGCGCGGGAAGGAAACCAGCCCGAGGCAGCCCGACGCCATGACGACGATCTCGGGGACCTCGCCGCCGGCGGGCAGCGCAGCGGGGCCGTCGCCGTCGCCCTCCCCCAGCCGGACCTCGCCGTCGACCTTCTTCCCCCGGGTGGCCGAGCGCAGGACGCGCGCCCCCGCCCCGTCACCGCCCGAGGCTTCGGTGAGCGAGGCGGCCACGAACCCGAGGGCCTCGTCGTGGCTGCGCTTCCCGGTTCCCGGCGCCTGCGCGTCGGTGGCCGTGAGCTGCTCGACGAGCGCCTCGAGGCTGAGGCCGTAGCGGTCCAGGAACGTCGCCCCCTGCGACTGGCCGTGGTCGGAGAGCACGACGAGGCGGTAGTCGCGGGGCGCCTCGGCGGCCACCCGGGCCAGCCGTTCGAACAGTCGGTCGATGCGCCGCAGCACCATGAGCGTCTCGGGCCGCTCGATCCCGGAGTGGTGGGCGACCTCGTCGTAGCCGAGAAACGTCGAGTAGGCGACCGGCCGGCCGGCATAGAGGTCGCCGACGAGGGCCGCCATCTGCAGGTCGCGCTGCAGCACGGTGGCCCAGGCGCGCATGAAGGCGTAGACGACGCCGCGCGGCACGCTGGGCTGGATGTCCAGGCGGCGGGCCCGGCGCGCGCTCCACAGCTCCGACGCGACCTCGCCGAACGCGAGCAGAACGGTGCGGAAGACGTTGTAGGGCCGGGCGAAGTAGGCGAAGTAGTCCTGCCCCAGCCGCCCGTGGCGCTCCCGGCTGAGGACCGTGCTCATCGTGAGCAGGCTGTGCGGGGCGTCGCCCGAGACGATGTTGGCCCGGCTGGCCCCGTCGAGGTGCAGCAGGCCCTTCCCGTCGGAGTGGCGGCGCTCGATCTCGGCCGCGTCCTTCGGATGGTTGGTCACCATCGCCGCGCCACGGTCCTTCTCCCACCAGCGAAAAGCGGGCATGTCGTGGTTGGAGCCGTGCAGCAGCCCGGCCTGGCAGGCCCCGGTCTGCGAGGACCAGTCGGTCTCCCACCGCCACAGCCGGTGCGAGCCCTCCCGCACCCAGCGGGCCATCGTCGGGGCGTTGCCATCGCGCAGGGCCCGCGCCAGCACGTCGTGGGCGAGCCCGTCGATCTCGAGGAAGAAGATCCCCGGCACGCCGGCGTTCTCCGGAGGCGGGGCGTGCCGGGCGGCGCGGCGCACGACGTTGCGGGCGTAGAGGTCCTCGTCGTCGATCGCCAGCGCCGCGCTCAGCAGCGTCGAGACGGCCGCGAGCCCGATGGCGAGCAGGATGCCCTGGCCGACCGAGTCGACGTGGAACCCCGTGAGGACCTGGCCGATCCCGAAGATGATCAGCCCGTTGAGCAGGATGGCGCCGAGCCCGAGGGTGAGGACCGTGAACGGCAGCGTGAAGCGGATCAGGGCCGGCCACACGAAGCTGTTGACCAGCGCGATCAGCGCCGCCGCGGCCAGCGCCCCGGAATCGTCGAGCGTGATGCCCGGCAGCAGCGAGGCGAAGATCGCCAGCGCCCCGGCGGTGACGAGCCACACCGCGAGCAGCCGCAGCACGTGCCAGCGGCCCCGGCGCGGCGCCGGCGGGGTCACGCCGGGGCGGGCGGGCGGCGATCCGCCCACGGCCGGGCCTCCTCGATCTGGGCCGCGAGCGCGAGCAGGGCCGCCTCGCCGGCGGGTCCGCCGTAGAACTGGATGGCGGTCGGCAGGCCGTCCGCGCCCTGGTCCCACGGCAGCGAGATCGCCGGCAGCCCCGTCGTGTTGGCGGTGACCGTGAACGGCACGACCGGGATGCACTTGGCGAACTCGGCCTCGAGGTCGGCGCCGGCGGTGTCGATCGTGCCGATCGGATAGGGACGCGCGCCGAGTGTGGGGCAGAGCACCGCGTCGTAGCCGGTCATCGAGGCCACCACCGCCCGCGTGTAGGCCCCGAGCTGCGCCAGGACCTCCTGGAGCGCCACGGCATCCATCGCGCGGCCCTGCTCCACGAGCCACCACGTCAGCGGCTCGACCGCGTCGGGCGACGGATCGCGGCCGGCGATCGCCCCGAGCGCCTTGACCAGGAACGCGACCTGCGCCGCCCACAGCCCCCGGAACGCCGACTCGAGGTAGTCGCCGCCCCAGGCGGGCGTGAAGTCCTGCACCTCGTGGCCGAGCTGCTCGAGCAGCGCCGCGGCCTCGTCGACCGCGGCGACGTGGGCCGGGTCGACCGTCAGGCCGTCCAGCGGCGGGGTGACGGTGCGCGCGATGCGCAGCGGCCCTGGCGCCGACCCCGCAGCATCGGCGAAGGGCTGGGCGGGCGGCGGCGGCCAGCTCTCGTCCCCGGGCTCGTAGCCGGCGAGCACGTCGAGCATCCGCGCCGCGTCGGTGACGGTCCGGGCGAGGGCGCCTTCGACGGCGAAGACCGAGCCGCCCTGGAGCGGCCCGAGCGAGATCCGGTTGCGCGCCGGCTTGAGGCCCACGAGGCCGCAGGCCGCGGCGGGGACGCGGATCGATCCGCCGCCGTCGTTGCCGTGCGCGACCGGCACGAGGCCGGCGGCCACCGCCGCCGCCGACCCGCCCGAGGAGCCGCCCGGCGTGTGGTCGCGGTTCCACGGGTTGCGCGATGGGCCGAAGCGCCGCGGCTCGGTGACCGGCACGAGGCCGAACTCCGGCGTGTTCGTGCGGCCGACCAGGACGAAGCCGGCCTCGCGCAGGCGGCGCGTCAGGAAGCTGTCGAACGGCGGGCGCGTGTCGCCCATGAAGTCGGAGCCGAACGTGAGCGGCCAGCCGTTCACCGCCGGGCCGAGGTCCTTCAGCGCGATCGGGACCCCGGCGAAGGGACGCGGGTCGCCCGGGGCGATCTCGTCCGCGGCAGCCAGGGCACCCTCGTGGTCGATCCAGGTGAACGCGTTGAGCGCCTCCTGCTGGGCATCGATGCGGCGCAGCGACGCCTCGACGGCCTCGCGGGCGGTCAGCTCGCCGGCCCGGATGCGGTCGGCGAGTTCGGAGGCGGAGGCGAATGGCAGGTCGGTCATGCGATCTCCAGGGCGCAGGGGCGGTCGGCGCAACCGTATCTCGCGCCCCGCGATTGCCGCGGCGAGGCGGCGCCGGCGCCGTCCCCGCTCCCGCGCCGCCAGGAATCGATCATCTAGGCTCGCCGACCGATGCCCGAGCGCCCCCGCCTCCCCAGCCCCACGGTCCGTCCCCGATTCCCGACCCCGGGCGCCCGCCGCGCCGTGGTGATCGGGGCCGGCTCGTTCGGCACGGCGGTCGCAGTCCTCCTGGCCCGCGGCGGGTGGCGCGTGACGCTCCAGACGCGGACGCCCGAGCAGGCCGAGGCGCTCGCCCGCGATCGCGAGAACACCCGCTATCTCCCCGGGGTCGACCTGCCCCGCGAGCTGCGCATCGAGAGCGCTGGCGGCGGCCTCGGCCGGGCCGAGCTCGTCTTCCTCGGCGTCCCCTCGCGCGGACTGGACGAGGTCATCGCCGGGCTCCCCGGCGCCGGCCTTCCGCAGCGGGCCGCGGTCGTCTCACTCGCAAAGGGCCTCGTGCCGCCCGACGGCCGGGCGCCGACCGCGATGCTCCGCGACCTGCTCGGCTCTGCCCGCGTCGCCTGCGTGGGCGGCCCGGCCCACGCCCAGGAGATGGTGGCGGCGGGCGCCGGCCTCGTCGCCGCCTCGCGCGACGAGGCGCTGGCCGAATCCCTCGCCGAGGTCTTCACCGGCGCGGGCGTCGTCTGCGAGAAGTCCGACGACCCCGTCGGCGTCGAGCTGGCCGGCGCCGCGAAGAACGCCGCGGCGCTGGCCGCCGGCGCCACCGAGGGCCAGGGCCTCAACGCCGCGGGCGCCGCCGCCGGCCACATCTTCGCCGAGGCCTGGCGGCTTGCCGAGGCCCAGGGCGGCCGGGCGGAGTCGTTCATCGGGCTCGCGGGCACGGGCGACCTCGTGGCCACGGCGCTGGCGCCCCAGAGCCGGAACCGCCGCGCGGGGGAGCTGCTCGCCGAAGGCGTGCCCGCCGCGGAGATCCCGGACCGGATCGGCCAGGCCGTCGAGTCGCTCGAGTCGGTGCCGCTGCTGGCCCGGGCGCTCGAAGCGGCCGGCGTCGAGGCGCCGGTCACCGCCGCGCTCGGTCGCCTCATCGCCGGCAGCCTGCCGCTTGACGACTGGGTCGCGCTCGTCCGGACCACGGTGCCGCCGCCGGCCCGGTTCGCCCGGCGGCGGGGCTTCTGGAAGCGCGCCCGCGCGCGCGTGCGCCGGTCGCGCTGACACGTCCGCCGTCCCTTGCGCGCGCCCGCTGCGTGCGTTACGGTAAAGCTGTCCCCCCGTCGGAGGGGGTTTTCGTATGAACTGGCTCGATTCCATCTCCCGCACGCACGCAGACGCCCTCTCGGCGCCGGTGTCGTGCGCCGTCTCGAACCAGCCCGCGGCCTCGGCCGTCACGCCGTCCTGAACGTCGCGGGCCGCCGCCCGCGACGACCCATCAGCCGATCCGATGCGCCGCCCCGGGCGGTGGACCGTTTCCTGTCCACCCCACCCGAAGGATCATCCATGCCCACCACCCTCAGTGCCGAAGCCGTGCTCGCTGCCCACCGTCACGTGGCCGAGCATGCCCGCACCGGCTCCCCGCCGCCGCGACCGCCGCGGCGGCGGCGGCGCCGGAGCGCCGTGCGCCGCGCCACCGCCGCGCACGTCGCCTGGGCCGCCTGCCGCCTCGACCGAGAGGCGGCCCGGCGGGCCATCGCGTAGCACGTGGCCGCCCGCCCCGCTCCGGCGGGGCGGGCGTCAGCGCTCAGCGCCCTGTGGCCAGCGTGGTGACGACGGCCTCGTAGACCCCGGCGCCGTTGCGCGCCTCGGTCACCCGCACGTTCTGAGCCGCTGCGATCGCGTCGGTCAGCGTCGGATCCTTCTCGAGCGCGTTGCGCATGAGCCAGAACGTCCCCACCGCGGCGGCAGCTCCCATGTCCTCCCGCGAGTCGCCCGCCGCGATCACCTCGTCGCGACCGTAGCCGCGGTTCTGCATGTGCCGCGTGACTGCGCGTGCCTTCGACGCGCCCTTGGGGACCAGGTGGAAGGCGTGGGCCTGCTCGACGCCGACGAGCGTCTCGGACCGGCGGTGGATCGCGCCGTTGTCGACGAGGCGCAGGTGGCCGAGCCCCTCCTCGACGAGCACGGCGTCGGCCTCCTCCGAGGACACCCCGCCGCGGAAGAGGTGCGAGACCTCGCGGTCGCGGTGCCAGGGGTCGTGGTACTCGAGGCGCCCGGCGAAGCGGTCCAGGAGCAGCGCGGGCGCGCCCGAGGCGGTGATCTGCTCGTGGATCGTCAGCTCGCCCGGGACCATCCCGTCCGTCAGCCACTCGCGCTCGCCGTCGATCTCCAGGGCGGCGCCAGCCTCGAAGATGAACGCCCGCAAGCCGAGGAGCCGCGCGTCCTCGAACACTTGGGCGCGCCGCCGGCCAGAGAAGATGACGACCTCGACCTCGGCGCGGTGGCAGGCCTCCAGCGCCCGCACGCCGAGCATCGTGAACTCGCCGGCGTCGTCGTGCAGCAGCGACGCGCCCTTCCCGAGCAGCGTGCCGTCGAGGTCGACGTAGAGGCAGCGAAGCATCGGGATCAGCGGACGGCGGGGTCGGGCAGCGCGGCGGCGGAGCGCGCGAGGCCAAGCGACGCGAGCGGCGGCCGCTCGATCAGATCGACCGGGTGCGGCTCCATGCCGTCGTCGGCGGCGACGAGGAGATGCCCGGCGTCCACCCCGGTCAGCCGGCCCTCGCGCTGGAGCCGGTCGGCCACGACCTGCAGCACCGCGTAGGCCATCGGCACGAGCGCGTCGAGCGGCTGGTGGCGGTTGCGGCGCTCGTCGAAGTCGACCTGGGCGATCCCGTCGAGCCCGACCCGGCGGTAGACGTCGATCAGCATCGCCGTCTCGACCGCATAGCCAGTCGCGAACGGCAGCGCCTCGAGCAGGTCGCGGCGCGCCGCGATCTCGCCGGACAGCGGCTGGCGGATCGCCGCCAGCTCCGGGTAGAACATGGCCAGGAGCGGGCGGGCGGCGAGCTGGGAGACGCGCCCGCCGCCGTCGGGCACGACGACGCCGTCGACCGCGAACGGCCGGCGGTAGGCGGCCTTGACGAACTGCACGCCCGGCTCGCAGACCAGCGGGCCCACGATCCCGCAGGCGAACCGCTCGGAGAAGCCGGACGTGTCGCCGTCGACGAAGGCGACGATGTCGCCCGTGGCGGCGCTGAGGGCCCGCCACATCGCGTCGCCCTTCCCGAGCACCGGGCCGTGCCCGGGGAGGAGGCTGGCCTCCTGGCACACCTCGGCCCCGCGGCGGGCGGCGATCTCGGCCGTGCCGTCCGCCGACGCGGCATCCACCACGATCACCTGGTCGACCGCCCCGGCGGCCTGCAGACCGCACAGCGCCTCGACGACCGGCCCGATCGTGCTGGCGCACTCGCGCGTCGGCACCACCACGGACACCGTCTCGGTCCGCTCGGCGGCGAGGCGATCCGCGGAGAACTCGGCGTGGTGGTGGGAGCGGCGCAGGAGCCAGCGCTGGGCGGAAGTCATGGCAGGTGGGGGCGTCGAATGGTCGGGCGCGCCGGCCGCGGGTGCGGCCCGGTGCTGTCAGGTACGGGCCAGACGGCGCGACGTACTATGGCAAGCCGTGGCCGCGACTCCGCAGACCCACCCCTGGAGCGAGCTGCTGGCCGCCGGGGCGCAGGACGAGCGCCTCGTGGCCACCCGCCTCGAGGGTGCCCGGCGCGCGGTGGTCAGGCCGCTGCCCGAGGACGTGCACCCCGGGCTGCGCCGCGCGCTGGAGGCCAACGGGATCGGCAGCCTCTATGCCCACCAAGCCGACGCGTGGGATGCCGCCGCCGAGGGCCCGTTCATCGTGACCACGGGCACCGCCTCCGGGAAGTCCCTGTGCTTCAACCTGCCCACCCTCGACGTCCTGTGCACCGACCCCCGCGCCCGGGCGATCTATCTCTACCCGACCAAGGCGCTGGCCCAGGACCAGGCGCGGGCGCTCCACGCCCTTGGGCTGCCGGGCTTGCGCCCCGCGATCTACGACGGCGACACCCCGCGGGCCGAGCGCGCGGCGATCCGGCGCAAGGCCAACGTGATCCTCACGAACCCCGACATGCTCCACGTCGGGATCCTGCCCAACCACGGCGCCTGGGGCGAGCTGTTCGCGAACCTCGCCGCCGTCGTGGTCGACGAGGCGCACGTCTACCGCGGGGTGTTCGGCTCGCACGTCGCCAACGTGCTGCGCCGCCTGCGGCGGATCGCCCAGGCTTACGGGACCGCGCCGCGGCTGTTCCTGGCCAGCGCCACGATCGCCAACCCCGTCGAGCTCGCTCAGCGCCTCACCGGCCTGGACGACGTCGCGCTGATCGACGGGGACGGCTCGCCCGGCGCGGCCCGCGAGGTCGCCATGTGGAACCCGCCGCTGCTCGACGAGGCGCTCGGCACCCGCGGCTCGCCGCTGGCGGAGGCCGCCGAGCTGCTGACGGAGCTCGTCGTGGCCGGCGCCCGGACGATCTGCTTCATGAAGTCACGCAAGGCGGTCGAGCTCATCGCCCGCTTCACGCAGTCCCGCCTGGAGGAGCGCGCGCCAGAGCTGGCCGGACGGGTCGCTCCGTACCGGGCCGGCTACACGCCGGGCCAGCGCCGCGAGCTCGAGCGCCAGCTCGTCGCCGGCGAGCTGCTGGCCGTCGTGACCACGGACGCCCTGGAGCTCGGCATCGACATCGGCGCTCTGGACGCCGCGATCACCGTGACGTTTCCCGGCACGGTCGCCAGCCTGCGCCAGCAGTGGGGCCGGGCCGGCCGGCGCGGCCGCGGCCTGGCGGTCTACATCGCCGGCGAGGACGCCCTGGACCAGTTCTTCTGCCGCCACCCCGACGAGTTCCTCGACCGGCCCGTGGAGGCGGCGATCCTCGACCACGAGTCCGAGCAGATCTACCGCGGACACCTGCGCTGCGCCGCGCACGAGGGCCCGCTCAGCGCTGCCGACGCGGAGTTCCTCGGGCCGCGCTGGCAGGCGTGCGCCGACCGGCTGGTCGACGCGGGCGCGCTGCGCGAGCGTGCCGCGGGCTACGTGCCCGCCCAGGCGCAGGACTATCCGGCCGCGGAGGTGTCGCTGCGCTCCGCGTCTGCCGACAGCTTCGCGGTGGTGGACGCCGACTCGGGCGAGGTCATCGGCTCGATCGAGGCGGCCCGGGCGTTCTCGACCGCCCACGACGGCGCGATCTACCTGCACCTGGGCCGCTCCTACGAGGTGGTGTCGCTGGATCTCGACGGGCGCCGGGCGATCGTCCGGGCGTTCACCGGCGACTACTACACCCAGCCCAAGCGGGAGACCTCGACCGACATCGAGCGCCTGCTGGACCGCCGCGAGACGATGGGCGTGACGCTGTCGTTCGGCACCGTGGCCGTCTCAGAGGAGGTGCTCGGCTACCAGCGCGTGCGCCTCACCGACCACGAAGTCCTCGAGTTCGTCGCCCTCGACCTCCCCCAGACCGAGTACTCGACCCAGGCGCTCTGGTACGAGCTGCCCGACGAGCTGCTGGGCGAGGAGTTCCGCCTCGAGGAGATGCTCGGCTCGCTCCACGCCGCCGAGCACGCCCAGATCGCCGTGCTGCCGCTCCTGGCGATGTGCGACCGCTGGGACATCGGGGGCCTGTCGACGAACCTCCACCCGCAGACCGGCGTCCCGACGATCTTCATCTACGACGGCCATCCGGGCGGCGTCGGGATCACCCGGCAGGGCTTCCGTGCCTTCGAGACCCTGGTGGCCGACGCCCACCGCCTGATCGCCGAGTGCCGCTGCCGGCGCGGCTGCCCCTCCTGCGTCCAGTCGCCGAAGTGCGGCAACCTCAACGAGCCGCTGAGCAAGGCCGGCTCCCGCGAGCTGATGGCGCGGATGCTCGAACGCTGAGGCGCTTCGCCGAGGGCCGGACCGCCTGGCGGCGCGCTACGCCGGTCGCGCGAAGTGGTGCGACGTGATCGCGTAGCCGTGGTTGAGGTAGAGCCGGTGCGCGTCCCAGCGCTCCGGCTGAACGCCCGAATCCAGGTGGACCTCATCGCACCCGTGCGACCGCGCCTCGGCGAGCAGCCACTCCAGCAGCGCACCGGCGTGGCCGCGGCCGCGGGCCTCCGGCAGCGTCGAGAGGTCGTCCACGTAGAGGTAGTGCCCCCAGGCGAGCCCATGCTGGATCCGGAACCCCGCGACCGCCGCGGCGGGCTCGCCCGGCCCGCCTGCGAAGGCCCCGGACAGGCGGTAGCCCGCCGGGCGCTGGACCTCGTCGACGCGGGCGACGAACGCGGACTCGTCACTCCAGGCCGTGCGGAGGGCCGCCATCGCGGGCCAGGCCAGCGCGGTGTCGGGGGGCAGGATCTCGCGGATCTCGGCGCTCACGCCGCGACCGTACCGCAGCCAGGGCTCAGTCCAGCGCGCGGCTGAGCCGGACGCCCGCCGCCAGTGCGCCGCCGGCGATGGCCGCCGTCACGAACTTGCCGCGCGCCGGGATGCCGGAAGCGCCGAGCGTGGCCCCGAAGTCCACCGCGTCGACAGCGGCACCCCAGGCCAGCCAGCGGCGGGCAGGGTCGCCCTGGCGCAGCGCCCACAGCGCCCCGGCGCCGAGGGCCACGTCCCGCGCCCCGAGCGCGCGGGCGAACACCTGAGTCCCGGCGCCCGCCGCTTCGGGGCCGATCCAGCTCGCCCCGATTCGCCCCGGCACGGCGATGAGCGCCAGGCCGACCGCGACGCGGCCGGCCGCGAGAACTTGGGCGGCCGCGCGATCGTCCAGGCTCCCCATCTACTCGGCCGCCTTGAGCGCGTCGAGGATCTGGGCAGCGTCCATGTGGCCCTCGTCGCGGACGACCGTCCCGTCGGCGAGGAAGACCGTGCGGTCGGCGACCGAGGCGGCGGTGGCGTCGTGGGTGACCATCACGACGGTCTGGCCGAACTCGTCGACGGCGCGGCGCAGCAGCGCCAGCACCTCGTGCGAGGAGGCCGAGTCGAGGTTGCCCGTCGGCTCGTCGGCGAACACGACCGCCGGGCGCGAGACCAGCGAGCGCGCCACGGCGACCCGCTGCTGCTGGCCGCCCGACAGCTCCGCCGGGCGGTGCGTGCGCCGGTCGCCCAGGCCGACGGCGCCGATGAGCGTCTCGAGCCACTCGGGGTCGGGCGCCTCCCCGGCGATCGACAGCGGCAGCGTGATGTTCTCCTCCGCCGACAGGACTGGCAGCAGGTTGAAGGCCTGAAAGACGAAGCCGATCTTGTCGCGGCGCAGCTTCGTCAGCTCGCCGTCGGACATCCCGTCGAGCGTCTGGCCGTCGATCTGGACCGACCCGCTCGTCGCGGTGTCGAGCCCGGCGAGCACGTGCATGAGCGTCGACTTGCCGGATCCGGATGGCCCCATGATCGCCGTGAAGCTCCCGCGGGCGAATGCGACGGTCACCCCGGCGAGGGCGTGGACGGCCGCCTCGCCCTCGCCGTAGACCTTCGTCAGGCCGGTGCCGGCAACGACCGTGTCGGTCGCGGGCGGCGTGGCGGTCGGCGGCGCGGACATGGCAGCGACGCAGGGTACCGGCAACCCCGTCCGCGCACTCGCGCGCCGGGCGCTCCCGCGGTAGCGTGCGAGACCACCGACCCCGGGAGCTGCGCCATGCGCGTCCGCACGATCCTCGTCCTCGCCGTCCTCGCCCTCGCCGCGGGCGCCGCTGCGGGCGCCGGCCCGGCCGCGGCCGCCGTGCGCGAATGCTCGGCCAAGGTCGACTTCAACCTGAAGATCTCCTCGGCCCGAAACATGACGTGCACGCGGGCGCGCACGGTCATGCGCGGCTACAAGGGCTCGATCAAGCGGCGCTTCAGCACCGGCGGCTTCGCCTGCGCGCGCGTACGCGGGACGAACCTCTCCGGCCAGTGGCGCTGCGTCAGGGGCCGCCGCGCGTTCCGGTTCGAGTTCAGCGATTGACATCCCCGCCGCGAACCTGGCGCTGATCCGCTCGGCGTCCGGCCGCGAACACGCCTCCAGCCACGGTTCCACGACCAGGAGGAGACCACCATGGCCATGGCATTCATCATGGAGTTCGAGGGCGCGACGCTCGACCAGTACGACGAGGTCATCGAGGCGATGGGCCTGACCGACGGCGTGGCGCCCGAAGGCGCGCTGTTCCACTGGGTCACCGAAACCCCGACCGGCATCCGCGTCACGGATGTGTGGGAGGACCCGGCGGCCTTCGAGAGCTACGCCGCCGAAGAGATCGGCCCGAAGACCGCGGCAGCGGGCATCGCGCCGCCGCAAGTCACGTCGCACGACGTGCACAACGTGATCAAGCGGTAGGGCGTGCCTGGCGCCGGCCGCTCAGGCCGGCGCCGGCACCGTCCCGGGGAGGCACGCGGGTCGCCGACGGTTCCCATTTGACGGGCGGATTCCGGCCGCACTAGGGTTGCGCGCCCCAAACTCGGAGGTTCACGTTGCGCCGCCGTTCTTTGTTCGCCGTCCCCGTCGCCGCCCTGCTCGCTGCGGGCGTGCTCGCCGTGCCCACGCCGGCCAGCGCCGCCGTCCGCGACTGCAGCGTCCCGACCATCGGCAAGCGATTCGAGATCAGTTCCGTGCGGAACATGACCTGCACGCGGGCGCGCACGGTGCTGCGCGGGTACCGCGGCTCCATCCGCAGCACGTTCGGCGTCGGCGGCTTCACCTGCCGGCTCGTCGCCGGCCGGCTGAGCTACGGCCAGTGGCGCTGCACGGACGACTCGGGCCGGGCGTTCCGGGCCGACCATCCCGCGTCCGATCGCGGCTAGCCCCGCCGCTCGCTCGCGGCCTCGACGGCCGCGAGCGCGCAGGGCTTCGCGGGGCCGGCGCCGGCCGCTCAGGCCGGCGCCGGCACCTTGCCGGCGATGAGGTCCGCGGCCTTCTCGCCGATCATGATCGTCGGCGCGTTCGTGTTCCCCCCGGGGATGACCGGCATGACCGACGCGTCGGCGACCCGCAGGCCCTCGATCCCGCGCACCCGCAGGTCGGCGTCGAGCACCGCATCGTCGCCGCCGCCCATCCGGCACGTGCCGGCCGGGTGGTACAGCAGCTCGAGGCGGCGGCGCACGTCGGCCTCGAGGTCGGCGTCGTCGCGGGCCTCGGCGCCCGGGTAGATCTCCCGGTCGATCACGCCGGCCAGGGCCGGCTGGCTGACGATGTCGCGCGTGATCTTGATGCCGGCCACGAGCGCCGCCAGGTCCTCCGGCTCGGCCAGCGAGTTCGTGAGGATCCGCGGCTTGTCGAGCGGATCGGCGGAGCGCAGCCGGACGTGCCCGCGGCTCTGCGGCGCGATCAGGACCGGCCCCATCGTCATGGCGTGCCCTTCGTACTCCTCGAAGCCGTTGTCGACGAAGTAGGCGGGCGCGAGGTGCAGCTGCAGGTCGGCGGCCGGCAGCCCGGGCCGGGATCGCACGAACGCGAACGCCTCGGCGACGGTCGAGGCCAGCGGCCCGGTGCGGCGCAGCGCCCACTCGGCGACGCCCTTGGGCTTGTCGGCGCCGTAGAGGCTCTCCGGGACCCGGATCGACCACACGCAGACGACGTACGGATGGTCCTGGAGGTTGGCGCCGACGCCCGGCAGCTCGTGCACGACGGGGATCCCGACCTCGCCGAGGTGGTCTGCCGGTCCGATGCCCGAGAGCAGCAGGAGCTGGGGCGACCCGATCGCGCCGGCACTGAGGACGATCTCGCGCTCGGGGCGCAGCACCTGCTCGGTGCCGGCCGTGTCACGGCAGCGCACGCCCGTCGCCCGCCCGCCGTCGACGTCGATGCCGGTGACCGTGGCGTTCGTGACGACCTCGAGGTTCGGGCGCTTGAGCGCCGGCCGCAGGAACGCGTCGGCCGTGCTCCAGCGCCGCCCGCCCCGCTGGGTGACCTGGGCCCAGGCGGCGCCGTCCTGCTCGGGGCCGTTGTAGTCCGCGATGCGCGGGATGCCCGACTGCTCGGAGGCCTGCAGCATGCGCTCGGTGAGCTTGCGCGGCGAGCGCGGGTTCTCGACCCGCAGCGGCCCGCCGGCGGCGTGGTGCTCGGAGGCGCCGCGCTCGTTGTCCTCGGACTTCAGGAAGTAGGGGGCGACGTCCTTCCAGCCCCAGCCGGTCGCGCCCTGGGCCTCCCACAGGTCGTAGTCGAGCGGCCGGCCGCGGACGTAGAGCATTGCGTTCATCGAGCTCGAGCCGCCGAGGCTCTTCCCTCGCGGCACGTAGAGCGAGCGGCCGTCGCAGTGGGGCTCGGGATCGGTGGCGAAGTCCCAGTCCAGGCCCGTCTTGAACTGCTTCGCGAAGGCCGCGGGGATCTTGATGTTCGGGTGGCGATCCTTGCCGCCCGCTTCGATGAGCGTGACGCGCACGGACGGGTCCTCGGTGAGCCGGGCAGCGATCACGCAGCCGGCCGAGCCGGCGCCGACGACGACGTAGTCAGGGGAGGTCATCGCCCGATCCTCGCGCACCGGCGCGCGACGGTAAAGGTCCCAGCCTTTACAGAGCCCTGACGGCAGTCCGTCATGGTCGCTACCGTGGAGCCCACGATGCGCGAGGAACTCGAGCGGGCGCGCGAGTCGTCCGGGGGCAGCTGGCCGGTCGAGTTCGCCGTCGACGTGCCGCCCCGGGTGACCGCGCCGGGAGACGTGCCGCCGGCCCGGGAACCCGAGGCGCCGAGCCGGGGCAAGGGCAAGAAGGCCGGCCGCCCGCCCCGGCCGATCTCCAAGAAGGCCGAGAAGCGCTTCCGCCGGGCGATGCGCCGCCTGGAGGCCGCCGCTGACGCCGAGCACGACGCCGAGCGCGAGGCCCGGCAGGCCGCCAAGCTGGCCCGCAAGTCGGCCAAGCGCGTCGCGAAGGCCGAGAAGCGGGTGAAGCAGGCGCGCAAGCGGCTCAAGCGCGCCCGCAAGGAGATCCGCAAGGCCTCCAAGCGCGCCCGGTCCTCCGCGAAGCACGCGCGCGCGGCGACCGAGCGCCACGCGGAATCCCGGCGCGACCTGCGCCGGGCCCGCAAGCGCGCCGTGAAGGCCGCCCGCGCCGCGAAGTCCGGCCGTCCGTAGCGGTCGCCCCGCGCCACCGCCTCAGGGCGGCCCGGCGCGCCGAATGCCGATCCCCCGCGCTACCCTGCCACCCGCGGCGAGATAGCTCAGTTGGTAGAGCACACGACTGAAAATCGTGGTGTCCCCGGTTCGAGTCCGGGTCTCGCCATCTGGTATCACGGCTGATACCATCGCGTCATGGCGATGACGCTGCGGCTGACCGACGACGAGGCCGAGGCGCTGCGACTGCGGGCCGAGCGCGAGGGGCGCTCGATGCAGGAGGTCGCGAGGAGCGCCGTGCGCGAATACGTCGATCGGACGAGCCGCCAGGAGCTTCTGGACGAGGTGCTCGACGACGAGCTCCCGCGCTACGCCGAAGCGCTGCGCCGCCTCGGCGAGTGATCTTCCTCGACCTCGAGGCGCTGATCCACGTCGCGCGACGCACGCTCGGGACCGAGCCCGAGATCCGCGACGCAGGGCTGCTCGAATCGGCGCTTGCGCGGCCACGGGCAGCGGCCTTCGGTCAGGACGCCTATCCGACGATCCACGAGAAGGCCGCCGCACTCCTGCAGTCACTCGCGCGCAACCACGCGCTCGTGGACGGCAACAAGCGCCTGTCGCTCGCCGCCATGCTGGCGTTCTACGGCATGAACGGCCTGCGCCTCACGCTGACCAACGCCGAGGCATACGACCTCGTCATCGCCGTGGCCGTCGGGCAGCTCGACGACATCGCCGCGATCGCGGAGCACCTCGCGGCGCACGCAGAAGCCCGGAAGCGCGGCTGAGTGCGCGGCGTCCTGGTGTACGACCGCTTCCACACCCGGCCGCTCATCCGGCGCTCGCGCCCCGCGCGGGCGCCGCAGCGGCGAGCTTCAGCCGGGCGCGCCGCTCGACGGCCGCCTGTGCGGCGTCGACCGCCGTGTAGTCGATCGCTGCGACCAGCGCGGGGAGTCGCATCAGCGGCGAGCGCCCGCCGGCGGTGCGGGTGATCTGGACACGGTGCCAACCCGCGTTGGCGGCGGCCGCGAGTGGCCGGCGCAAGACGGCAGGGCCGCCCAGCCGCGGAGCCGGCCGATCCAGCTCCTCGACCTCGCCGCGGACGAAACGCCCCGCGAGCGACGGCCGTACCGCGAGTGGGCGCCCGACCCCGACCATGTCGCAGACGCCGGCAGCCAGCGCGCGATCGACCTCCGAGCGCGTGCGGAACCCGCCGGTGAGCATGACCGGGACCTCGACCGCGGCGGACAGTTTGGCCGCGGCGTTCCAGAACGGTGACTCGTGCTCGGAGGCCACCTCCTCCCCGTCCTCGTCGAAGCCGGTCATCACCGGGCGCTCGTAGTTCCCCCCGGAGACCTCGATGAGGTCGATCCCGGCGTCCTGTAGCCGGACGCCGAGGTCGGCGAGCTCGCGCTCGGCGCCGTCGCGCGCGTCGACCTTGACCGCTAGGGCCGCCGCCGGCAGCGCCGCGCGCAGGTCGCGGACGATCTCCAGCAGCAGCCGGGCGCGTCCGTCGAGGTCGCCGCCGTAGTCGTCGCTGCGGCGGTTGGCCTGCGGGTCGAGGAAGCTGGAGAGCAGGTAGCCGTGGGCGGCGTGCAGCTCGATCCCGGGGAAGCCCGCATCGACGACGCGGACGGCGGCATCGACGAACCGCCGGCGCACCTCCCCGATCTCCGCGACCGTGAGTCCACGCGGCGCGGCGTAGAGGCCGCCGGCCAGCGCCAGTGCCGGGCCCGGCGACGGTGCCACCGGATGCGGCTGGACGTACCGCGTCACCTGGCGGCCCGGGTGGGCCAGCTGGACGAGCGTCGGGGCGGCCCGCGCGCTGAGCGCCCAGCACCGCAGTGCGTCCGCGTCGGTCGCCGCATCGACGACGACGTTGCGCGCACGCTCGAGGTGTGCGCGGTCGACCATCGCGTTCCCCGTCAGAACAAGCCCCGCGCCACCGGCGGCGGTCGTGCGATACAGGCGCTCGTGGCGCGTGCCGGGCGTGTTGCGGCGGTCGGCGAGCGACTCGGTCATCGCGGCGCGCCCGAGCCGGTTGGGGAGCGTGAGCCCGCAGGGAAGCGTGAGCGGGTCGGTCAGCTGCGACGGTGTCATGCGTGTTCCTCGTGCGGTCGGGGATGGATGCCGCGGTCAGGTGTCGCGGGCCGCGCGCTCGAGCTGTGCCGCGACGTTCCCGCGCACCGGCTCGCCGTGCCCGGGGCCCACGATCGCGGAGCCGAGCGCGGCGAGCTTGCGCAGCGACTGACGGGCCCGGGCCTCGTCGACGGTGTAGGCGCCCTGCGGCATCCTCGGGCGCCCGTCGCCCTTGCGGCCGGTCGTCCCGTCGATGGCGTAGAAGCAGTCCGTCGTCAGGGCGACGCCGTCGCGCTCACGCCACAGGCCGATCAGCCCGCGGGTGTGGCCGGGCAGGTGGATCACGCGAAAGCCGGCGATCTCGTCGCCCTCCTCGAGCGTGGCCGCGACCTCGACGGGGCCGCCGTCCCATCGCTGCAGTACCCGCGGCATCACGTAGCGGTACGGGACGGGCAGCCGGTCGAACCGCAGCTCGCTGAAGCCGCCGTCGCCTTCGACGTTCGAGCGCTCGGCCTGGTGGCAGAGCACGGGCACCTCCAGGCCGGCGGGCACGCCGCGGTGATCTGCGTGCCCGTGGCCGAGAACAAGGCGCGTGATCCCCCCGAGGCGCTCTCCGGCGGCGGCGACCGCGCCCGTCATGGACCTGATGCCGCCGTCGAAGATCAGCACGCCGTCGCCGTCACGGACGAAGTAGACGTTCATGATCCGCTGAACGCCGCCGCACAGCAGCCACACGCCGTCAGCGATCTGCTCGACCGGACGCGCGGCCAGGCGGACGCGCGGCGGGCGGCGCGGTGATTGAGGCTCACGCGGCATCCGGGCCTCCTGCGTCGCTCGCCCGTGGCCGGTAGTGCCCCGGCCACTCGTGATGGCCGATGCGCGTGACGTTCGCGATTCCGTCCAGGTCCACGCGTCCCCACTCGTTGCCGCCGAGCCGCGAGGCGGGGTCGAGGAGGTCGATCGCGGGGCGACCATCCCGCAGGACCGCCGGGTCGATCGCCGCATAGACCACCCGGCCCATCACCACGGTCGAGATGCCGAACGACACCGTCGTGTGCAGCTTGCACTCCAGGGCGACGGGGGACTCGGCCACGCGCGCCGCGGCGACCCGCAGGGCCGGCTCGCGCGTCACGCCGACCGCGTCGAACTCGCTGACCTCCGCCGGGAAGTCCGTGGCGGTCGCGTTGACCTCGGCGATCAGCGCCGCGGGCGTGAACGAGACCACGAAGTCGCGCGTCTGCTCGATGTTGCGCAGCGAGTCCTTGCGGCCGATCGAGGTGAACTGCACGATCGGCGGCTCGACCGACGCGACGGTGAAGAACGAGTGCGGTGCGAGGTTGTCGGTCCCCTCCGCCGATCGCGAGGACACCCACGCGATCGGCCGCGGCACGATCACCGCGTTCAGGAAGAAGTAGAACATCCCCGGCGGCTCGTCGGCCGGGTTGATGTCCACCCGCCCGTCGGCGATCACCGGCGCGCCGGACGCGGGGTTCTGACCGGGGCTCACGTCAGGCACGCGCTGGTCTGGCGGTCGGCGATGTCCCAGATCGCGCGGCGCTCGCGGTCGCTGGCGACGAAGGGCGTCGGATCGATGGGCTTGAGCCTGCGCTGGTAGAGCCCGGACGGCAGGGCCCCGGTGGCCAGAGCGACGACATCGGCGGCAGCGGCGTCGACCGTGCTGCCCTTGACGCGGCTGAGCATCGCGACCGCGGCGCGCACCGGCGCGGGCATCTGTGCGGTCAGGCCGGTGCCGCGGACCGGTCCGGGACCGTAGGCGTACGACCGCACACCCGGGTGGCGTGCGGCGACCTCGGCGGCGAGCACGTCGTTGGCGATCGAGATCGTGTTGATGGCTCCCACGGCCGAATAGCGGCGCTCACCCTGGAGGTTCTCGACGTCGAGGTCCTTCCTGACGGCGCCGCCGCCGGAGATGTGCACGATCCCGGCGTCGCGGCCGGTCATTGCGCCGACCAGCAGCTCGTCGAGGTACCGGCGGCCGAGCACGTGGGTCGCCCACGTCAGCTCGATCCCCTCACCGGTCACGACGCGATCGGGGTGCATGCCGCCGGCGCTGTGGACCAGGACGTCGAGGCCGTCGTTCGCATCGAGGAACCCTTGGGCGAGATCGCTGACCCCCGTCATCAGGGACAGGTCGGCCTGGATCGCCGCGACGGGCGTTCCGCTGTCCCGGCGGATCCGATCGGCGGTCTGCTGCGCGACGGCCGCGTTGCGGGCGGCGATCGTGACGCGCATACCGCGCCGGGCGAGCGTCTCGGCGACCGCGGCGCCGATCCCCGCTGAACCGCCCGTCACGAGTGCTGTGCCTGCTGTGCCGGTCACCACTGAGCCGTCCCTTCCACGTCGATATAGTTTCCGCTACGTAACGTAAAGAACCTTGTAGCATCTGTCAAGCGATGGCGACCCCCACCGACAGCCGCCCCCGAGGCCGCCCGCGAGGTGCGGGCATCGACGACGCGGTGCTCGACGCGGCCTGGGAGCTGCTCGACCACGCGCACGTGCGCGACCTCACCATCGAGGCGGTCGCGCAGCGAGCCGGTGTCAGCAAGCCCACGATCTACCGGCGGTGGCCCAACAAGACCGCGCTCGCCGTCGACGCCGTCATGCGCCAGGTCCGCGACGACGTGCGGTACACCGGCGACGGCCCGACCGCCGAGGTGCTGACCGGGCAGATCGCCCGCGTGATCGCCTTCATGCGACAGCGGCCAGGACGCGTGATGGCCGAACTCCTCGCCGAAGCCCAGTCCGACCCCGACACCCTCGCCGCCATCAGCGAGCGATACCTGGGGCCCCGCCGCGCCGACGCGCGAGCGCTCATCGACCGCGGCAAGGAGCGCGGGGAGATCGCCGCCGACGTCGATCCCGACATCGCGATCGACCTGATCTACGGTCCCCTGTACTACCGGCTCGTGACACGCCACCTGCCGCTCACGAAGGCGCTCGCAGGTCAGCTGGTGCAGCAGGCGCTGCGCGGCCTGGCACCGGCCGCCTGACCGGGGCGATCACCCGCCACGCCTGAAACTGTCGCCCCCGCGTGATTGCTGTCACGGGCGTTTCGGGCGTGAGATGCCTCTCACGCCCTTTACCCAGGTGCCTGAACCGCCAACCCTGGACATCCTCACCCCCGACGACCAGGCGAGAACCCCATGAACACTGATGCTCGCGGAGCAAACGCCGCCGCCTGAAAATCGTGGTGTCCCCGGTTCGAGTCCGGGTCTCGCCATCGCCGCAGTGCCTACATCAGCCATTTGACGCACGGGCGCCGGACTCGAACGTCTGGACCCGAGCACGAGCGGGACGGGATCGTCACGACCGACCGAGTGCACGCGCCGGTTTTCCGGCCTCCGTCCCGCGCGCAACTCCCCGACCGCAGATTCGCCGGCTCGAGAGGCGGGTGCAAGGTCGCTCGGTGTCAGCGAAAGACTCGGCCGTCGCGGCGACTCCCGATCCCCGCGGCAGCTCTCAGTGGTGGACGAGGTGTTCGTTGTCGGGCCAGATGCCCTCGCCGGGCATGTCGAGCTGATCGGTCAGCGGCCGGCGCCATTCCGGCGTCGCGGTGGGCTCGCCCCAGTAGTCCGTGACCTTCACGGCTTGCCCGTCCTCGAGCTCGCCGATCGTGACGTTCCGGTACAAGCGCCCGTCCCCGTAGTTGCATGTCCACTCAACGACCACGACACCGTCGAGCTGCAGACGCCTGCCGACTTCCAGCGTGAGCTCCGGGAAGTTGCCCTCGACATCCGCTACGAGTCTGCTGGTGCGCACGATCTCCCCCATCTGCGGCCACTGACGGACGACGTTGTCGGCCAGCGGCACACCAAGGATGTAGGCCACCCGTGTCGCTCCGTCCGATCCACCCTGGTTCTCGCTCATCGGGACTCCAGTCCTTCCAGCTCGATTGGCGGACTCGTTGCTGCGCTCCGATCGATCCGGAGTCGTCGTCCCGGTCCGCTCAGATCGGGATGCCGAGGTCACCGGTTCGCCGAGGACCCAGACGAGTATCCCGCATGGCTCGTCGTCCGGTCCGCGGAGCCGTCGAGGGCCCGCGCCGTTCACGGGCTGATCGGCCGCGCTTCCGTTCCGAGCACTAGCGGTTCGTCACGCGGAGCTCGCTGAAGCTGCACAGCAAGTTCCTGCCGCAAGAACTGCGCAGCCGAATCCGCTTGAAGACCTTGCCGGCGCGGCGGAAGATGATCTCGTAGCGGGAGCTGCGCTCGTGGGCCCCCGGGGCGACGGCGAGCCGGAAGCGGTAGGACGTGTGGGTCCGTTCGACCAAGGTCGTGTCGAGCTCGTCCGGCGGATACGCCAACGGCCGGACGAACGGCTGTGCGCTCTCGCGAAACCCGATTGTCTGAACCGTGCCTCGCCTGCGCAGCGTCCGCGAACCGGCGCGGAACTCCAGCGTCAGGGGCCGCAGGTCGGCCCTGGCGCGGTTCATCTCGGGAACACTCCAGACGAGATCCTCTCCGAACGGGTCTTGGTTGTGGTCCACCTGCACGCGCGAGAACCGCGGTCCCGTCGTCGGCGCGGCCAGCTTCAGCGCCAGCGCGGTCGACGCCGTGCACGTCCGGGAGCCCTTCCGGTCCTCCAGCGAGTGCACCCAGCTGACGTGGATCGGAAGAGTCTGGGCCCGGCTGACGATGAGCCCGAACGTCGGATCGATGGTCGGGTCGTCGGGGAGGGCGGTCGCCTTGGTGGGCCAATCATCCATATCCAGCTTCTTGACCCCAGCCGGCAGCGTGACCGTGACAAAGGAGACATTGAGCGGGTCGGGGACCCCGATCGCGACGCCGACCTCGTGCGTGGCCGTCGGCGTCGGCGCATAGCCGTCACGGGCGAAGAGCTTGGCCGCGGACACCGAGCCGGGTGCGCACGGGCCGGAGGGCGCCGGAGCGGCAGCGTGCGCGGGAACGGCCAGCCCGAAGGCGCCAAGCACGGCTCCGGCTGCGAGCCTGACGAGCACGGCCGGATGGTAGCGCGGTCCGGGCGGGCTCAGGCCGTTGCGAACGCTGGCGCGGAGCGGGTTCCAACGGGCCATCGTGAGACGCTCCCTCGCACCGGCGGGGCCGGTTCAGGGGGCATCATTCGCGTCGACCCAGTGACCGCCCGGCGCACCGCGGCGGTCGACCGCCCTCACCTCGATGTCGGCCTCGTCGACGAGCGTGTCGGGGAACGCCAGGCCCGACGCGCCCGCGCCCGCAACCAGGGAGTCCGTCTCGATCCGCACGCGCCCTCCGCTCCGGGCTCAACCGGCCTCAGCGTGGCCGAGTCTGACCGAGGCTCCGGGCGTGCGCGAGCCGGCGGCCGGCCGTCTCGAGCTTCTGCAGCGTCTCCTGCTCCTGCTCGAGGTTCTGCTGGAGCAGGCCGACGACCTCGTCCTCGCCCAGCGACCTGGCCATGGTGATCAGGCTCGTGTACGCCGCGATCTCGTAGTGCTCGGTCCGGCCGCCGGACCCGGTGAGGAACAGGTCGAGGATCTCCGGCGCGGTGTCGTGCTCCTCGACGAACGCGTCGTGCTCGGCCTTGATCCCGTCGATCGCCGGGCAGCGCTCGCCGGAGACCTCCTCTCCGAGCGCCGCGAAGGCCTGGCGCAGGTTCTCGATCTGACCCTGCGTCTCCTCGGCGTGCTGCTCGAAGCCCGCGCGCAGTTCGTCGTCCTGCGCCTCGTCCGCCAGCTTCGGCAGGGCCTTGGCCAGAACGTTTTCGGCGTAGTAGATGTCACCGAGCTCATGCAGCAGGAGCTCGCGGGGCGTGGACAGTGTCTGGGGCATGGGTGTCTCCTTGTCGTTGGTTCGCTGCCGTTCCGGCTACCCGCGACCTCGGTGCGCAAACGCCGCGGTGAGCCCGCCGGGGGCATGCCGCGTACCTCTGGCATGAGCGCCACCGCGTCACGACGCCTCGCGCCCGCCGCCGCCGGCTGGGGCGCCGCAGTCGCCGCCGTCGCCCTGCTCGGCGGCCTGGCCACCGACACGTCGAGCGACTGGTATGCGGGCCTCACCCGCCCCTCGTGGCAGCCGCCCGGAGCCGTGTTCGGCCCGGTCTGGACCGTGCTCTACGTGCTCCTCGCGATCTCGGCAGCGCTCGCCTGGCGCGACGTCCGCGGGCCGCGCCGGCGGCTCGTGCTGGGGCTGTACGCCGCGAATCTCGCGCTGAACCTCGGCTGGACGGTCATCTTCTTCCGCCTCCATGCCCCGTGGGCGGCGCTCGCCGAGATCGTGGGGCTGCTCGCGAGCATCGTCGCCCTCATCGTGCTCGTCCGCCGCCACAACGCTGCGGCAGCCGCTGCGCTGGTCCCGTATGCCGCCTGGGTGACGTTCGCCGCCGCGCTGACGGCGGCCATCGCCGCCGAGAACTAGCTGGCTGATTCTGCCTCCGGGCGCGCTGCCGTCGGTTCAAACGCGCAGTGCGGTCGCCGGCACCTGGTGACCGCCCCGGCTCCTGGCCGCAGCGCACGACGCAGGCCCCGAGGAGCTCGCCGATGCGCCCTCGATCCGGCCTAGCCGAGGAGCTCCCCGTCATCCCCGAACTTCCGAACGCCACTGCCGCCGCCGGACGGGGAGTCGCCAGCCGGCGGGGTGCCGGGCGGGGCCTCGAGGATCCGGTCGTGCTCCTCCTGCCGCTGGCGATCGTTCTCCGCGCGGAAGATCTTCGGGTTGTAGCGGGCGTCGTTGGACAGGTCGATCTCGACCGCCTGCTTCTCGGGGTTGCACCGCACCGCCAGTTCTTCCCCCGGGTCCGGGAACCGGAGTGGGCTGAACTGCTGGTGCGTCTCGGCCCGGAACGGCTGGGCGCCGCCCTCCGGGTAGACGTCGAGGACGACATCGAAGCGGCTCGTGCTCCGGCCGCGGGCGTCGGTGTGGGAGACGCCGTGCGCAGAGAGCTCGATCGCGACGACCTTTGCTTTGCCGGCCTGCGTCATCCGATGGAATCCGAGCACGTCGCCTCCGAGGTCGGGGGCCATCTTTCCACCTGATCGATCGCCGTGCACGGCGCGACGAACTGCGCCGGTCCGCCGCTCTCCTCGAGCGCTCCCGCGAGGCGGTCATGCGCCGGCTCGACCTCCACGCCATCGCCGTCGATGCCGACTCATGCGGCGCGGCGCGCTGACATCGAGCCAGCGCCGCCTTGCCCCGAAGCCGCCGGGCGAGGATAGTTGCTCGACACGAGCGACCACCGACGGAGGAGAGCCGATGAGCGACGATGACGCGACCTACACTGGGCGGTGCTTCTGCGGAACGGTGACGATCGAGGTGACGGGCGCGCCCGCGGGCGCCGGCTATTGCCACTGCAAGAACTGCCGGAGCTGGTCCGCCGGCCCCGTCAACGCGTTCTCCCTGTGGCCGACCGACGCAGTGACCGTCACCGGCGGCGCGGACAAGATCGCCGAATACAGCCAGCACGAGAACACCTTCCGCCAGTGGTGCACGGAGTGCGGCGGGCACCTCATGGCGCGGCACCCGCAGTGGGGCTTGATCGACGTCTTCGCCGCCACGATTCCCGACTTCCCGTTCGAGCCCGGCGTGCACGTCAACTACGCGTCGACCGTCCTCCCCATGCACGACGGGCTCCCGAAGCTCAAGGACTTCCCCGCGGAGCTGGGCGGGTCCGGCGAGGCCGTTCCCGAGTAGGGCCGGATCTCCGGCTCGAGTCCAGCGCCTCCGGACGGGCCCGGTCGCGTTCCCGCAGCCGTTCACCAAGCCCCTGGGCACGCGATCTAGCCGTGTTGCCGAGGCTTCGTGACGACGGAGGGAGTTCCGCGGGCGCCGGGGATCTCGTGCACCGGCAGCCGGAGCTGCAGGCTGGACACGGCGATGCTGAAGACGCCGTTCGACGGGCGCGCGTACGGTGAGTCCCGGCCCAGCAGCGGCTGCCGTCCCGACGAGCTCGAGTTCGTGACGGCTCCCCGCCGGCGCGGGCGGCGAGCGCGCGGCCCCCGCCCCTACCGGTCCCGCAGGCCCTTGCCCTCCAGGATCCTCGGAACCTGCTTCTCGACGCGCGCCGCCCGGGTCGACGCCTGCTTCGCCTCGGAGACGTGCAGGTTGTACTCCCGCCGGCGCCCCGGGGTCAGCGCCTCGAACGCGGCCTTGAGGGCGGGGTCGCCGTCGAGGCGCTGCTGAAGCTCCGCGGCCAGGACAAGCTCGGGCGGCGGGCCGGCGTCCAGGCCGGCATCCTCGGCGTCGACGGCCTCCTGGACCAATGCCCTCACGGCGTCGGCGAGCCGCTGGACCTCGTCCACCGAGGTGAACCGCATGCGTCGGGCCGAACGCGAGTTCGGCCCCTGGTCCTCGAGGACGCCCGCGGCGTCGGGCAGCAACGCCCCCTTGAAGAACATGAGCGCGAGGAAGCCCTTCATCTCCTGGACGATTGCGATGTTGGCGCCCTCGTGGACGTAGCAGGGCTTGCCCCACTTGAGCTCCTCGTCCAGGCCACAGCCGAGCAGGACGGCCCGGACCTCCGCGATCTCCGCCGGCCACTGCTCGGACCGGGCGATGTAGGCGTCGACCTTCGGGTTCATCGCGTCTCCGATCGGCGTCGTTGGCGTGCGGGCGCAGCTGCGCCTCAGCCTAGCGAGGCCTCGGGCGCCCCTCGCCCGTACGGGGAGCGCGCGGCCCGGGTGAGCCGAGCTCGATTTCAACTTGACTATTACTCAAACCAATGACACGATGCCGTGGGTGCAGCGCGCTTACGACATGACCAGGCGGGCCCAGGGCGTCGAGGCCACCCGGCGCAGAATCGCGACGGCGGCGCTCGAGCTGTTCACGGAGCGCGACTACGAGTCCGCCACGCTCAACGAGATCGCGCAGGCGGCGGGCGTTTCGCACCAGACCGTGCTCAACCACTGCCAGAGCAAGGCCGGAGTCGTTCTGGCCGCCGGCGAGCTCTTCAGCGAGCGGGTCGCCGCGCTGCAGGCCGACGCGAAGCCCGGCGACGTCACGTCGGTCGTGCACGCGACGTGCGCGCGCTACGAAGTGCTGGGCGACGCGAACGCCCGCTGGGACGGGCTGGGCGAGCGCTTTCCCGAGGTCGCCGATGCGCTCGCCCGCGGCCGCGCGTCCCGCCAGGAGTGGCTGCAGGACATGCTCGGCACTCTGCTGCCCGATGACCCCGAGGAGCGCCGCCGCGTGCTCTACGGACTCCATGCCGCCCTCGACGTCCACACGTGGAGGCTCTTCCGCCGCGACCTCGGGCTGAGCCGCGAGCAGACCGAGCAGCAGCTCACCGACCTCGTCCTCGGGGTCCTCGCCCGGCACCGGAGCTGACGGTGGCGCATTTCCTCTTCACGGAGTGGGACGGCGGCGGCAGCCTGCCGCCTGAGCTGACCGTCATCCGCCGGGTGGTCGAGGCGGGCCACACGGTCACCGTCCTCGGCGATCCGGTCATGGAAGCCGAGGTGCGCGCGACCGGCGTGAACGACTTCCGCCCGTGGGGCGAGGCTCCGCATCACGTCACGCGCGATCCCCAGGACGACTACGTCCGGGACTGGGAGATCCGGTCGCCCGCCCGTGTCCTCACCAACCTGATGGACGCGCTGATGGTCGGGCCGGCGCCGTTGTTTGCCGCCGAGACGCTGGCGGCCATCGACGACGTCCGCCCGGACGCCGTCGCGTCGAGCTTCCCGCTGTTCGGCGCCCTGATCGCCGCTGAGGCCCGGGAGATCCCCTGCGCGGTCCTGGTGCCGAACATCGTCGCGCTTCCCGCCGAGGGGATGCCGCCCTTCGGCACGGGGATGCTCCCCGCCACGGGTCCGCTGGGGCGCGCACGCGACCGAGCGGTCAATGCCCTCGTCGCCCGGCTCTGGGACCGGGGCCTGGGCGAGCTGAACCGCACGCGGGCATCGCTCGGCCTCCCGCCGCTCGAGCGGCTGCTGGAGCAGTGGGAGCGGCCGGAGCGCGTGCTCGCCCTCACGGGCTCCGCCTTCGACTTCCCGGCCGCGCTGCCGCCAAACGTGCGCTACGTCGGCCCGCAGCTCGACGACCCGGAGTGGGCCGAGCCGTGGGCCCCGGCCCTCGGCGGCGACCGTCCCCTCGTCCTCGTCGCGATGAGCACCACGTTCATGGACCACGTCGGGCAGCTGCAGCGCGCGGTGACAGCCCTCGCCGGACTGCCCGTCGACGGCCTGGCGACGACCGGGCCGGCCGTCGGCCCCGAGCAGATCGATGCGCCGGCAAACGTCACCGTGGTGCGCTCGGCGCCCCACGGCGCCGTCCTCGGCCACGCCGCCGCGCTGGTCACCCACGGCGGCCACGGCACGGTCATGAAGGCGCTCGTGGCCGGCGTCCCCATCCTGTGCCTGCCGACGGGCCGCGACCAGCCCGACAACGCCGCTCGCCTCAAAGCCCGAGGCGCGGGCATCAAGCTCTCCAAGCGGGCTGCGCCCAGGCGGATCCGGGCGGCGGTGCAACGGATCCTCGACGATCCGTCCTACGCAGCCGCGGCCAGCCGCCTCGGCGCCCAGCTCCGCGCCGAATCCGACAGCGGTGCCGCGCTCGCCGAGCTCGAGGGGCTCGCGCGGCGTGACCGCTCCGCCGTCTCAACGAGCCGCCCTTCCCTCCCGTGAGATCCGGGATCGCGGCCCCCGGTAGGGTAGGCGTCCAGTGCGGTCGCGATAGCTGTCGGACCTTGCACAGACCAAGCGAACAAGGGGTCCCTCATGGCTGAGTATGCGGTGGTCAACCCGGCGACGGGCGAGACGATCAAGACGTACCCGACGATCAGCGACGAGCAGCTCGACGCCGCGATCGGGCGGGCCGATGCGGCCCACGCCGGCTGGAGCAGCGAGACGTCCGTGGAGGAGCGGGCCGCGCTGATCGGCCGCGTCGGGGAGCTGCACGCCGAGCGGCGCCAGCAGCTGGCCGAGATCATCTCCCGAGAGATGGGCAAGCCGATCGAGCAGGCGCTCGGCGAGGTCGACTTCAGCGCCGCGATCTACGAGTACTACGCCACCAACGCGGCGGCCCTGCTGGCCGACGAGCCGATCGAACTGCTCGACGGCGAGGGCTCCGCCTTCATCCGGCGCAGCTCGCTCGGGGTCCTGCTGGGGATCATGCCGTGGAACTACCCCTACTACCAGGTGGCGCGCTTCGCCGGCCCGAACCTGGTCATCGGCAACACGATCCTGCTCAAGCACGCGCCGCAGTGCCCGGAGTCCGCGGAGGCGATCGAGCAGATCTACCACGACGCCGGGCTGCCGGACGGCACCTACATCAACATCTACGCGACCAACGACCAGATCGCGACGGCCATCGCCGACCCGCGCGTGCAGGCCGTCTCGCTGACCGGGTCCGGGCGGGCGGGCGCCGCGGTGGCCGAAGTCGCCGGGCGCAACCTCAAGAAGGTCGTGCTCGAGCTCGGCGGCTCCGATCCGTTCATCGTCCTGGCCACCGACGACCTGGACGCCGTCGTCGAGGCCGCGGTCGGCGGCCGCCTGGAGAACGGCGGGCAGGCCTGCAACGCGGCCAAGCGGTTCATCGTGGTCGACGACCTCTACGAGCCGTTCCTAGACAAGTTCACCGAGGCTGTCCGGAAGGTCGAGCCGGCCGACCCGGGCTCGCCGGACACCGTGCTGGGGCCCCTGTCCTCCGCCGGCGCGACCGAGCGCCTGGAGGATCAGGTCAAGCGCGCGGTCGACCAGGGCGCGACGCTCGTCGCCGGAGGCACCCGCGAAGGGAACTTCTTCGAGACGACCGTCCTGACCGGCATCGCGCCGGACAACGAGGCGTACAAGGAGGAGTTCTTCGGGCCCGTCGCCTCGGTGTACCGGGTCGGCTCCGAGGACGAGGCGGTCGCGCTCGCCAACGACACGCCCTATGGGCTGGGGTCCTACGTGTTCACGAACGACTCCGACCAGGCGCTGCGCGTCGCCGACAAGATCGAGGCGGGCATGGTGTTCATCAACGCCGTCGGCGCCGAGGGCGTCGAGCTGCCCTTCGGCGGGATCAAGGGCTCCGGGTTCGGCCGCGAGCTCGGCCGCTACGGCGCCGACGAGTTCGTCAACAAGAAGCTCATCCGCGTCGCCGGCTGACGTCGCCGCGGCGCACCGCCGCCGGCGGGCACCCAGCCCGCCGGCGGGCCGCGCCCTTCAGCGCGCCCGCGGCTGCTCTGGCGCCGCCGGCGCGTCCGCCGTCCAGCCGAGCTCGCGACGGCGATACGCCGGCAGCGCGCTGACCACGAGGTCATAGGAGTCCTCGATCATGTCCCAGACCATCTGGTCCGGCAGCGATCCGTCGATGACGACGGTGTTCCAGTGGCGCTTGTTGAGGTGGTAGCCGGGCAGCACCGCCGCGTGCGCCGCGCGGAGCGTCTCGGCGATCTGGGGCTCGCACTTGAGGCTGACCCGGAGGGAATCCGCGCCCAGCTGGGAGAGCGCGAACATCTTCCCGGCGACCTTGAAGACGGACGTCTCGGACCCGAACGGGAACGCCTCCTCGGACCCGGCGAACGTGAGAAGGCGGGCGCGCAGCTCGGCGGGAGTCATCGGCGACACGATGACTCATCCGCCGAGACGGCGCCGATCGAAGCCGACGCTGCCGCGGTGGCCTGCAGCGCGTGCCTCAGGACACCGCCACCGCCGGCGCGGATGTCGCGAGCGCCGGGACGAGCGGGCCGTCGACGCCGGCACGGCGTCCGTCGTCGTACAGGACCGATGACGGCGTGAAGCCCTTGACGATGAGGTAGATGCCCAGCGACAGCTCCCAGGCGGCCTCCGGCAGGGTGAGGATCGTCGAGGGCCCGGAGATCTGGTCGTAGGCGCCGAACAGCACGAGCACAGCCGTGAGGAGCGCGAGCGAGCCGGCGGCCATGCCGAACTGAGCGAAGCGCCGCGGCACGAGCCCGGACCGCAGCAGCAGGTAGCCGAGCATGAGCCCGTTGCCGATGGCGGCGCAGAAGGCCGGGCCGAGCAGGAACGTCGCGTCGTGGACGGCGATGAGTGACCGGCCGCTGAGGATGAGCGAGGCGGCGTCGGTCCCGGCGGCGCCGGCGAGGTCCTGGCGCAGCGTCACCACCGCGAGCAGGCTCACGATCCCGACCGCGATCATCGCCGACTCGAAGACCCGCACGGCGACATACCCGAGCGCGAGGCCCTCGCTCTGGCGCTTGAGGACGGGGTAGAGCGTGACGGCCGTGCCGATGCCGGCGGCGAGGGTGATGAGCTCGAACAGCGCGCCGAGGAACACGCGCGTGTCGCCGCCGCTGCCGGCGATGAACTGCGTGCGGTTGAGCACCTGGTCATACAGCGGCAGGGCCGGAATCGAGATGAAGGTGATGACGAAGAAGATCCCCGCGAGCCGCGCGAGCCGCCGCGACGGCGGGGGTCCGGGCCGATCGCGCGGCGCGGCGAGCGTCGGCTCCGGAGATGCGGACGGCGTCATGGCTGCTCCTGGCTGTCGGAAGGCGCGGACCGCTGAGGGTCGACCTGCCACGGCCGGCCAGGAGAGGGAGCCGCAAGGGCTGGCCCGGCACCGCAGGGGCACGAGGCTCTGACGACGATACAGAGGGGGCGGGCTCGGCCCAGGCCGCCTCGAAGGCCGCTCGCGCTACGCCGCCGCCCGCGGCTCGAAGACCACCACCGCGGTCTGCATGGACCGCCGCGCGGCATACGCGTCCAGGCCCTGGTCGATCTGGCGCCAGCGCTCCCACAGCCGCTCACGCTCCTCGCCCGCGGCGGCGTGCGCCCGGACGCGGCGCGGGGGCTGGCCGGCCAGCTTGACCTCGACGTCGGGATGGGCCTGGACGTTCAGCCACCAGGCCGGCTCGCCGTCCCCCCAGCCGTTCATCGCCATCACGACCAGGTTCGGGCCGTCCTCGACGTAGCCCACGACCACCGGACGCTCGCGGCCCGTGCGCCGCCCGATCGTGGTCAGGCGCATGGCGCCCCACTTGCCGGGCTTCTCCCGCCACAGCCCCAGCCGGGCGCCGGTCACGCGCAGCAGCCACCGGTGCACGACCCAGAACAGGCGGATGAACCAGCGGGGCGGAAGTCGGGCCTTCTCGGGCGTCTCACCGGGCATCAGGCGCTCCCTTCGGATCGGTGGGGCAAGCGTAGCCGCGGCGCGGGCCGCCCGGACCGCTCAGCGGATGTCCATCTGGCGCAGGAGCAGCTCGTCGCGCAGGCGGCGCGGCAGGTGGCGGTTCAGCGCCATGAAGAGCCGGCTCTTGGCGTCGAGCGGGTTCAGGAGCCGCGGCGCGGGCGCGCGCACGACGGCGACGATGCGGTCGGCGGCGGCCGCCGGGTCCAGGGCGCCGACGATCAGCTCCTCGTCGCGCGCGATGAAGCGCCGCACGCGCTCGCGGTACGGCGATCCCTCTGGCGGCAGGACGTGGATCTTCGCCGCGAAGCTCGTCGAGACCTGCGCCGGGTGGATGAGCGCCACGCGGATGCCGAACGGCTCCACCTCGTAGCGCAGCGAGAGCACCAGTCCCTCGACGGCGAACTTCGTCGCCGAGTAGACCGACTCGAAGGGGAAGGGAATCTGGCCGACCAGCGACGACACCGCGATGAGCGTCCCGGCGCGCCGCTCGCGCATGCCGGGGAGGAAGGCCTGCAGGACCGCCGCCGTGCCCATCACGTTGATCTCCAGGCAGCGGCTGGCGCGCTCGAGGTCGATCTCCTCGAAGGGGCCGAAGCAGCCGATGCCGACGTTCGCCAGGACCGTGTCCACGTGGCCGTGGGCTTCGAGCACGCGGTCGCGGAACGACAGGATGCCCGGCCGGTCGCAGACGTCGAGGGTCGCCAGCGTCGACGGGTGCCCGCCGGCATCGAGCTGCGCCTGCAGGGACTCGAGGCCCGGCCCATCGATGTCGAAGCCGGCGACCGTGTCGCCCGCGGCGGCGAGCCGCAGCGCGACCTCGCGGCCCATGCCCTGCGCAACGCCCGTGATCACCACCACGCTCATCCCGCCGCCAGTTCAGCACTCCGGACGATCCGGCGCGTTCTCCAGCGCGGCCGCCCGCACGAGCGGCGACTGGTAGATCGTCCGCACCACGTCGCCGGCGAGCCAGGCGGTCAGGCGTGCGGCCTCGGCGGCCAGCGCGCGCTCGGCGGCCGGCGGGAGGCGCTCGGCGGGCACGACGGCGACGGTGCCGTCGTCCGCCTGCGTCCACCCGCCCACGATCCGGCCGTCCCACCAGGCGGTCGGCCCGGCGTTGCCGTTGCGGTCGAAGAGCCGCCCGGCGTGCTCGCCGAGGTAGAAGCCGCGCCCCTTCCAGCCCATCGTCGTCGGGTCGAGCGCCGGGAGCAGCGCCGCCCACGGCGCCGGCGGCGCGACCTCCTCGGTGTCCTGCGGGTGCACCCAGGCCGGGCTGCCATCGGCGAGCGTGACAGCGTCCGCATCGAGATCGGACAGGGCCTGGCGCACGGCGCCCTTCGTCGCGCCGAGCCACCAGGCGATGTCGGCCTCCGTGCCCGGTCCGAAGCGCGCCAGCCACCGGGCGACGAGCTCCGCGTAGCCGGCCTGCTCGTCGAAGGCCGCGGGCGGCTCGCCGAGCCACTCCTCCACGGCGGTCCAGAACGGGCGCGAGACCTTCCAGCCGGCGTCGTTGCGCCCGCGCACCACCGCCCCGCCGGCCGCCAGCGTCGCAAGGACCCGCGGAGCGATCGGGAACTCCCCGCCCCACGCCTTCCCGGGGGCCGTGCGCAGGCGCTGGTCGAGCTCCGGAAGGGCCGCCCGCAGCTGGGCGGTGGTGGCGGGCTGGCTGCGCACCTGCGCCATGACCTTCGCGCAGGCAGCGCGCACCCAGGCGGCGCCGTCCTCGGCCAGCCCGTGCGCCTCGACCTCTTTCGCCAGCCGGGCGGCGAGCTGGCGTTCGACTCGCGCCGAGGCACTCCCGCGCACCGCCGGCAGGAGGTCGCGAGGAAAGGCAAATACGGTTCGCCGCATCGCCAGCTGCCGCACGACCGTGCGGTCCTCGTACAGGGCGCGGTCGACCTCGCGGCGAGGGGCGCCGCTGCGCGCTGCCGCGGAGAGGTACAGGTTTGCGGGCTCCGTGGCGTGCAGGCAGACGACCGCCGCGACGGCCTCCTCGACGGACCCCGCGGGGCTGGCCAGCGCGTGGCGGACGCCCAGGCGGGCCCGGCGCTCCTCGTCGGTGATCACGCGCATGCGGTCATCGTGGCCGATGGGGCGCCCCCGTGACGCCCGGGCGGCGGGGAGAGCTGCCCGATAGCGTGGGGCCCATGGGCAGATCTCCCTGGACTGGGCGGCAGCGACGGTGAGCGGCGCCCCCGACGAGGCCCGCGCGTTCTGGCTGCGGGCGCCCGGACACGGAGAGATCCGCCCGGTCGCGCTGCCGGAACCCGGACCCGGCGACGTGGCCGTGCGGACCGTGCGGACCGGCGTCAGCCGCGGCACCGAGACGCTGGTGTACCGCGGCGGCGTGCCGCCGGCGCAGCACGCCGCGATGCGGGCGCCGTTCCAGGACGGGGAGTTCCCGGGGCCGGTCAAGTACGGCTACCTCAGCGTCGGCACCGTGGAGCAGGGGCCGCCTGCGCTGCGCGGCCGCACCGTGTTCTGCCTCTTTCCTCACCAGACGACCTACGTGGTCCCGGCCAGCGCGGTGACCGTCGTGCCCGAGGACGTGCCGCCCGCCCGCGCGGTGCTGGCCGGAACCGTCGAGACGGCTGTGAACGCCCTGTGGGACGCCGCGCCGCGGCTCGGCGACCGGGCCGCCGTCGTCGGCGCCGGGATGGTCGGCTGCTGCGTCGCCCGCCTCCTCAGCCGGTTCCCGGGGGTGCACGTCACACTCGTCGACGTCGAGGCCGGCCGCGCCCGCGTGGCCGACGCGTTGGGCGTGGAGTTCGCGCTCCCGGACGCCGCCGCCGAGGGCTGCGACCTCGCGGTGCACGCCAGCGCGACCTCCGCCGGGCTCCAGCGGTCGCTCGACCTGCTGGCGCCCGAGGGCACCGTCTTTGACCTCAGCTGGTACGGCGACGCCGAGGTCCGGCTCTCCCTGGGCGGCGCCTTTCACTCCCGCCGCCTGGGCATCCGCGCCAGCCAGGTCGGCACGCTGTCCCCGGCCCGGAGCGGGCGCCGCACGGCAGCCGATCGCCTGGAGCTCGCGCTGGACCTGCTGCGCGACCCGGCCTTCGACGCGCTCCTCACCGGGGAGTCCCGGTTCGAGGAGCTCCCGGACGTGATGGCGCGGCTGGCCGCGGGAAGCCTGCCCGCGCTCTGCCACACGATCACCTACGGAGGCCAGTAGCCCGTGTTCAGCGTCACCGTCCGCGACCACATGATGATCGCCCACAGCCTGCGCGGCGAGGTGTTCGGGCCGGCGCAGCGCCTGCACGGCGCGACGTACGTCGTCGACGCCACGTTCCGGCGGGCGTCCCTCGATGCCGACGGCATCGTGGTCGATATCGGCCGCGCGGCGCAGGCGCTGCACGCGGTGATCGCCGAGCTCGGGTACCGCAACCTCGACGACGAGGCCGACTTCGCCGGCACCAACACCACCACCGAGGCGCTCGCCCGGGTCGTCGCCGACCGGCTCGCGGATCGCGTCCGCGCGGGCGCCCTGGGCGACGCCGCGCGCTCGCTCGACGGGCTGGCCGTCACCCTGCGCGAGTCCCACGTCGCCTGGGCGAGCTACGAGCGCCCGCTGTGACCGCCGTCCACGTGGTCGTGCCCGACGGAATCGACGACCCGGCCCGGGCGAGCGGCGGCAACGCCTATGACCGCCAGATCTGCCGCGGGCTCGCGGCGGCCGGCTGGGCAGTGCGCGAGCATCCCGTGCCGGGAAGCTGGCCGCAGCCCGGCCCGGGATTTCGAACGGCGTTCGACGGCATCGTGCAGCGCATCCCCGACGACGCCGTCGTGCTGCTCGACGGGCTCGTCGCGTCCGCGGCCCCGGAGGTGCTGGTCCCCGCGGCGGGCCGGCTGGTGCTCGTGGTCCTCGTCCACATGCCGCTGGGACACCGCCCGCCGGACGGCGCGGCCGACGAGGTCCGGAGCCGTGAACGCGCGGTCCTGGCGGCCGCTGCGGCCGTCGTGACGACCAGTGCGTGGACCCGCCGCCGGCTGCTTCAGCTCTACGCGCTGCCCGCCGGCCGGGTGCACGTGGCCGAGCCAGGGGTCGAGGCGGCCGGGCTCGCGGCCGGGTCCGCGGCGGGCGAGGCGCTGCTCTGCGTCGCGGCGGTGTCCCGCGGCAAGGGGCACGACGTGCTGCTCGAGGCGCTGGCCGCGACGGCGGACCTGCCGTGGCAGTGCGTGTGCGTGGGCAGCCTCGACCGCGATCCGCCGTTCGCGGCCGACGTCCGGCGCCAGGCGCGGGAGGCCGGGCTCAGCCGCCGCGTGCAGTTCCCGGGGCCGCGGTCCGGCGCCGCCCTGGACCGCAGCTACGCCGCCGCGGACCTCATGGTGCTCGCCTCGCGCGCCGAGACCTACGGGATGGCCATCACCGAGGCGCTGGCCCGGGGCGTGCCGGTGCTCGCCGCCGACGTCGGCGGAGTGGGCGAGGCGCTGGGCCACGGTGCGGACGGGATCCGCCCTGGGCTGCTCGTCCCGCCCGACGACCCAGCGGCGCTTGGCGCGGTGCTGCGGTCCTGGCTCGGCGACGCCGGCCTCAGAGGGCGCCTGCGCCGGGCCGCCAGGGAACGGCGCGCGTCGCTCGCGGGCTGGCCGGCCACGACGGCCGCGCTCGCTGGGGTCCTCGCCGGCGCGGCCCGATGACCGCCGAGCCCGTCCGCGTCGGCGCGGACTGGCTGGCCCTCCGCGAGCCGGCCGATGCCGCCGCGCGCGCTGCGAGCCTCGTTGCCCTGCTCCGCGCGCGGGGCCCCGCCGCCGGGCCCTGGGTGATCCACGACCTCGGGTGCGGCACCGGGGGGATGGGCCGCTGGCTCGCCCCGCAGCTGCCCGGCCGCCAGCACTGGATCGGCCACGATCGCGACCCTGACCTGCTGGCGATCGCGGCAGCCGACCTCCCCGGACCGGCCGCCGACGGGGCGGCGGTCACTGTCGAGGTGCGGCGATCGGACCTGACCCGGCTCGGCCCGGGCGACATCGCCGGCGCCACCCTCGTCACGGCCTCCGCGCTGATTGACCTGCTGACCGCCGACGAGCTGGACGGCCTGATCGCCCTGGGCAGCGCGGCCCGGTGTCCTATCCTCATGACGCTGTCTGTCGTGGGCCGCGTCGACCTGACCCCGGCGGATCCGCTGGACGCCCGCATGGCCGCCGCATTCGACGCCCACCAACGCCGCCCGACGACCCGGGGCCCCCTCCTCGGGCCGGACGCGGTCGCCGTCGCCGCCCACGCGTTCGGACGCCGGGCGGCCGACGTGCTCGTGCAGCCCAGCCCGTGGCGCCTCGGCGCCGCCCAGGCCGGCCTGGCGGCAGAGTGGCTCGCCGGGTGGGTCGCTGCCGCGACCGAGCAGGACGCCGGGCTGGCCGCCGACGCCGCCGACTACGTTCGCCGGCGCCTCGCGCAGGCCCGGGCCGGGGCGCTCGCCGTCGCCGTGCACCACGCCGACCTGCTGGCCCTGCCGCGGCACCCGCCGGCGGAACCGGGCGCGGTGCCGTGCTGAGCCGGGCCGCGTGGGGCCGAATCCGGCTCGCGGGCGCCGCCGCCACGCTCGGGGTCGTGGTCTGGCGCGTCGGGGCCGGCCCGTTCCTCGACGGCCTGCGCACGGTCGACGCCGAGGCGCTCGCGGCAGCCGCCGGGCTTGGCGCGCTGACGACCGTCTGCTGCGCCTGGCGGTGGAGGCTGGTCGCCCGCGGCCTGGGCGTCGACCTGCCGCTGCCGGCCGCCGTGGCGGCGTACTACCGCTCCCTCTTCTTCAACGTCACGCTGCCCGGCGGCGTCGCGGGCGACGTGCACCGGGGGATCAGCCACGGCCGCGAGGTGAGCGACGTCGGCCTCGGGGTGCGCGCTGTGGCGTGGGAGCGCTCGGCCGGCCAGCTCGTGCAGGTCGTCCTCACCGTCGCCGTGCTGCTCGTCCTGCCGTCGCCCCTGCGGTCGGCGATGCCGCTCATCGCGACCGCGGTCCTTGCGGGCGTGGCCGGGTTCGCACTGGCGGCCCGCGCCCGCCCGGGCGGCCGGTCCTGGTGGGCGCGGGCCCGGCGCGCGGTGCGGCGCGACCTGCGCGACGGGCTGCTCGCCGGACGAGCCTGGCCGGGGATCGTGCTCGCCTCGGCGCTCGTCGTCGCGGGCCACGCCGCCACGTTCCTGATCGCCGCGCACACCGCCGGCGCGGTGGCGCCGCCGGCCACGATGCTGCCGCTCGCCCTGCTCGTGATGGCGGGAATGGCGCTGCCGAGCGTCGGCGGCTGGGGGCCGCGCGAGGGCGTGACGGCCTGGGCGTTCGGCGCCGCCGGCCTCGGCGCCGGCCGTGGCGTCGCCACCGCCGTCGTCTACGGCGTGATGGTGTTCGTGGCGTGTCTGCCCGGCGCCGTGGTGCTCGCGGCGGCCTGGCTGCGTCGCAGCCGGGGCGCTGGGCGGCTCCGGCCGCGGACCGTGGCCCGGGTCGCGGTCCTGTCGCGGGCGAACGGACCCGCCGATGCCTGACCTGCCGTACACGCTGCTGAGCTGCAGCGTGTCGATCGACGGCTACATCGGCGACGCGACGGCGCGCCTCGCGTTGTCCAACGAGGCCGACTTCGACCGGGTGGATGCGGAGCGCGCCTCCAGCGACGCGATCCTCGTCGGGGCGGGCACCGTGCGCGCCGACAACCCGCGCCTGCTCGTGCGGTCGCCCGCCCGCCGCGACGAGCGCACCGCCCGCGGGCTCCCGCCGTCGCCGCGGAAGGTCACGGTGACCGCGCGGGCGCAGCTCGACGCGGGTGCGGACTTCTTCACCGCCGGCGACGCGCAGCGACTCGTCTACTGCCCGCGGGCGACCGTCCCCGCGGCCCGCGCGCGGCTCGGACGCGTGGCGACGGTGGTCGACGGCGGCCAGCCGGTGACGATGCGCGCGATCGCCGAGGACCTCGGCGCCCGCGGCGTGCAGCGGCTGATGGTGGAGGGCGGCGGGACGGTCCACACCCAGTTCCTGTCCGGCGACCTCGCCGACGAGCTCCAGCTCGTGGTGGCCCCGGTCCTCGTCGGCGACTCGCGGGCGCCGCGGTTCGTGCGCGACGGCCGCTTCCCCTGGCATGCCGGCCGGCGCGCGACGCTCGCCGAGGTCCGCCAGATCGGCGACGTGGCGCTCCTGCGCTACGCGCTCTCGCCGCGGTTCCAGGGCGGCTGATTCGCTCCCCGGCCGCCGCGGCTAGCGGCCCGTCGCCCGCGAGCCGAAGGCGCGCAGGAAGCGGTCGCGGAAGGCGCTCATCGGCCAGACCGGCGCTCCCGGGCCCGGCCGCAGCCCGTCCTCCCAGCGCCAGCCAGCCACACGGCGCAGGACGGCGGGATCGCGGGCGATGATCGAGATCGGCACGTCGTGGCCGGCGCCCTCCCCCGTCACGACGGCCGCGGGCTGGTGGTCGCCCAGGACGACGAGCACGTCGTTGGCGTCGCCGTAGCGCCGCACGAACGAGATGAGCGCGCCCATCGAGTACTCGATGGAGCGGCCGTAGGCCGCGCGCACCCGGTCGGCGTCGCTGAACAGCGCGGCCTGGTCGGACTCGTCCACCGGGACGCGGTTGAAGACCGAGCCGTCGCCGACGTCGTTCCAGCCGATCAGCCGAGGGATGCGGGTCCACGGCACGTGGCTCGAGACGAGGTCGACCTCGGCGAAGATCGGCGGGCGGGCGGGCCGGGCGAGCTCGAGGCGCTGCAGGGCCGCGAGCACGTACTGGTCGGGCATCGAGGCGTAGAAGAACCGCGGTCCCCGGTACCCGACGTTGCGCCGGTCATAGAGCTGGTCGTAGTGGTAGAACGACGACCCCTCCGGCCACGTCCGGTCGTTGGATGGCACGTCGTCGACGGTGCGCCACCCGGCCCGCTTGAACGCCTGGCTGAGCGTGAAGCGGTCGCTGGAGACGAGCTGGTCGTAGCTGCGCTGGCTGTCGACCCACACCCCTGACTGCGTCGTGGAGTGCGCCAGCCAGCTGATGCCGCCGAAGGTCGGCGAGGTCAGGAACGCGCTCCGCGCGGAGAAGCCGGCGGCCCGCAGCTGCGCGGTCCCCTGGTCGAGGACCGCGTCGACCCCCCGGGACAGCGGTGAGTCCTGGACCGCGACCCGCCCGTAGCTCTCGACGAACACGAGCAGGACGTCCTTGCCGCGCAGAGCGGTGAGCAGCCGGGCGCCTGGGGTGTCGCGGAAGCGGTCGTGGCGCAACGCGCGGGCGAACGCCTCGTGCCCCCGCAGGGCGGCCTGCACCGCGCGAACCTCGCCGGCGGCGAGATCGGCAGCGCTGGTGGAGGCCACGGGCGCGCCCGCAGCCCGCAGGACCGCCCACACGATCGCGAGCCCGGCCACGGCGGCCAGCGCCCGGGGTCGGTGGTCCGCCGCGACGCGCGTCAGGCGCAGCACGGCCAGGGCCGGGAGCACGAGGAGGCCGATGGCGAGCACCGCCAGCAGCACCACCACGAGATTCGCGCTCGTCCGGCCAATCGAGTCGCGCAGCGTCTCGATGCCGATCCCCGCGTAGCTCCAGTCGTCGACGGGGTTGAACGGGCGGTCGAACGTCGCGAAGAACCCCATGTCGAGGACCTTCACGACGACGAGCACGCCCAAGGCGGCCCCGGCGGCCCAGGCCAGGATCCGGCGCGGAGTGTCGGGCAGCAGGACGGCCGCCGCCAGGACGATGAGGCCCTCGAGCGGAAGCCGCAGGAACGCTCCGATGCTGACGCGGCTCAGCTGGTCCGGGGCAACGAGGGCGGCCCAGACCAGCAGCAGCGCCAGAACCGTGAGCAGCGTGGCGATCCTCGCGGGCAGACGGGTCCGGCGAGAACCGGCCGCGACCGCAGCGGCGCCGCCGCGTGCGGCTGCGGGCGGGTCGGCGCACGTGGCGTGGCGGCGCGTCCACAGCCACCGCACGTCGCGGCCGAACGACTCGGCAAGCATCGCCAGCGCGACGACGAGGGCGGCCTGGGTCACGGCCGGCGGCAGGATGTCGGCGGCGGCGACCGTCAGCACGATGCCCTGCATGGCGGCAACGACCTTGCGCCAGCGGCGCGGAGGCAGGGGAGCGCGCAGCCACGGCAGCAGCCATCCCGCCGCCAGGAACCCGTAGCGGGCCAGGCCGATCGCGAGCACCCACGCCCCTGCCGAGCGTGACACGTAGACGCTCAGCACGAGGATCAGGAAGGCGTCGACCTCGCCGTCGAAGCGGGCGCCCCAGTCCGTCGCCGTGGCAGTGCGCCGCGCGACCCAGCCGTCGAGCGCGTCGAGCCCAAGTGCGGCCGTCGCAAGCGACACGAGCAGCGCGGTGTGCTCGCGGTGCGTGAGCGAGTCGGCAACCAGCGCCGCGACGCCGACCGCGAGCGTCGCCCGGGCGACGGTCACCCGCGAGGCCGGGCCGAGCCGGTCGCAGCGGTGGCGCCGCAGGCTGCGGGCCAGCGTCGCGTCGACGGCCGCGGCGCAGGCGAGCCCGGCGGCCCAGCCGGCCGCGCCAAGTCCGACGCCCGCCGCGATCGCAGCCAGGAGGACGACCTGGGCGGCCACCGCGGCGGCGGGACCAGCCTGACTCGCGCGCACCGCGCCTCCGGATCGGTAGTACGTTGGATTCACACCCGACTACGCTCGCGACGACCGTTCGGTTCGACGCGTGCGGCCTGACCGAGAGGCCGATGACCGCCTGCCGCGCGCCTGCGACGCCGCCATGAACCAGGACGACCGCGCCCCGTTCGTCCAGGCCCTGCAACGGGCCCGCGAGGCAGCGTACGCCTCCGGTGAGTTCGCCGGCCAGGAGAGCTTCATGGGCGCCTCGGAGATCCTGGCCCTGGCGGCCGCGGCCGGCATCGCGCCCAGGGTCTCGGTGCTCGACCTGTGCTGCGGCATCGCCGGCCCGGGGGTGCTCATCGCCCGGGAGCTGGGCTGCACGTACGCAGGGGTGGACGCGAGTGCGAGCGCCGTCGCCATCGCTCGCGCGCGCGCCCGCGGCCTGCGCTGCCGCTTCGAGGTCGCCCGGATCCCGCCGCTTCTGCCCGGCCGGTTCGACGTGGTGCTCCTGCTCGAGACGATGCTCGCGTTCCCCGCGAAGGAGGCGCTGTTCCAGGAGATCGCCGGCTCGCTCGCGCCCGGGGGCCGGTTCGCGTTCACCGTCGAGGCCGGCCAGCCGCTCACGGACGCCGAGCGGGAGGCCATGCCCGATGCCGACACGGTCTGGCTCACCCCGCTGCCCGAGCTGCTCGCGGGCCTGGAGCGAGCCAGGCTCGCGGTCCGCTGGCAGCGCGACTGGAGCCGGTCGCACCTGGCGACGGCCGAGTCGCTGGCTGGCGCGTTCGCCGCAGATGCCCCGGCGATCGCGGGGCAGATCGGAGACCGGGCGCTCGCGGAGCTCCTGGCCGCCCACCGGCTCTGGATCGACTGGCTCCGGAGCGGGCGCGTGCGGAAGATCGCGCTTGTGGCGCAGACGGCGTCGGCGCCGCCGGTCAGGACCGGCCGGCCCCCGGCGTCCGCCCGGCCCTCCCTGCCGCGCGCCCCAGCCGGTCCGCCAGTGTCCTGAGCTGGGCGATGACCTCCGGCGGGCCGTCGACGTCGACGTCGGCGCCGAGCATGGCGATCCGGATCGCGAGCCACCCGGGGTCGTCGTCGGAGGCGAGGTACTCGCAGCGGTGCTCGTCGATCGGCGTCAGCGCGCCCGCGAGGTGCGGCAGCCGGGCAGCGAGCGCCTCGGCGGAGGCGTGCACCGTCACCCGCGCCTCGTAGCGGCTCCACGCGCCCGCGATGCTCGCCTGCACGAACGCCGCCGCGTCGGTCGCGGGCAGCTCGCGCCCGGCGAAGCGCACGCCGGTCGCCGCAGGCCGGTCGACGCGGTCGGCGCGGAAGGTCCGCCAGTCCTCGCGCCTGCGGTCCCAGGCGACCACGTACCAGCGCCGGCCGAGGTTCACCAGCGCGTGCGGCTCGACCTCCCGGCGCGTGCGCGTGCCGTCCCGGCTGCGGTAGCCGAACCGCACGCGCTCGCGGTCGCGGCAGGCCGCGGCGAACACCGTCAGGTGCTGGGGATCGACGGTCGGGCCGGGTGGTGCCGCCGCCACCGTCGCCGACCCGAGCGCCGCGACTCGCCGGCGCAGATGGGCCGGGAGGACCTGCTCGAGCTTCACGAGCGCGCGAACCGAGGTCTCCTCGATCCCGGTCACCGACGCGCGCGCGGCCGTCCGCAGCCCGACGGCGATGGCGATCGCCTCCTCCTCGTCGAGCAGGAGCGGCGGCATCGCGGTGCCGGCCCGCAGCGTGTAGCCGCCGGCCGGGCCCGTGAGCGAGTCGACCGGGTAGCCCAGGCCGCGCAGGCGCGCGACGTCGCGGCGGACGGTCCGCTCGGAGACCTCCAGGCGCCCGGCCAGCTCGCCGCCGGGCCAGTCGCGCCGGGCCTGGAGCAGCGCCAGGAGGCTCAGGAGCCGGCTCGAGGTCTCGCTCATGCCCTGACGATGGTCGCGGCCATTGAGGACAGATCTTGGCCTAAATGGCCCGTACGGTCCCTCCGGTCAACGATCGGAAGGAGCACCATGAGCGAGCAGGATCGCTACATCGCGGGCGTGCCGTGCTGGGTCGACACGGCGCAGCCCGACCCGAAGGCCGCAGCCGAGTTCTACGGCGGGCTGTTCGGCTGGGAGTTCGAGGACGTGATGCCCGCCGGCTCGCCGGTGCCATACCTGATGGTCCGGCTCCCCGGCGGGGACGTCGGCGCGATCACCGGCCAGCCGGCTGACGGACCGGCGGCCTGGAACACCTACGTGTGGGTGCAGGACGCCGACGCGACCGCCGCGAAGGTCCGGGCGGCGGGCGGATCGGTGCAGATGGAGCCCGACGCGGCGAGCGACGCCGGCCGCATGGCGGTGTTCGCCGATCCCGAGGGCGCGGCATTCTCGGTGTGGGAGCCGCGGCGGCACCGCGGCGCCGCCGTGGTCAACGAACCCGGGTCGGTGAACTTCAACGACCTCAACGTTCGCGACGTCGCCACCGCGCAGGCCTTCTACGGCGCCGTGTTCGGCTGGGACACGCTCGACCTCGGCGGCGGCCAGATGTGGACGCTGCCCGGCTACGGGGATTTCCTCGAGCGGCGGACTCCGGGGATGCGGGCGAACATGGCGCAGATGGGCGCCCCCGAGCGCTTCGAGGATGTGGTCGCGAGCCTCGTCGCGATCCCGGCAGACCAGGCGGACACGCCCGCGCACTTGGGCGTGACCTTCGCCGTCGCGGACGCCGACGCGACCGCTGCGCGGGCTGCCGGGCTCGGCGGCCGGATCCTCGCGGCGCCGTTCGACGCGCCGTGGGTGCGGATGGCGGTCATCGCCGACCCGCAGGGCGCGACGTTCACCGCGAGCCAGTTCGTGCCCGAGAACAAGGACGTGGCGGCCGACGCCAGCGCCGGCGCGGCGGCCTAGGCGAACGGCTGCGCCCGTCCGCCGGGGAGCGCGCCTGCGGGCGCGCTCCCCCGGCCCGTCTCCGGCCGGCGCCGCGCCCGTGCCAGCCATGCTTTGCGCAAGTGTATGCTTGCGCGCGATGCCCGATGCCTTCCAGGCCCTGGCCGAGCCGCGGCGGCGCGAAGTGCTCAGGCTCGTGGTCGACCGGGAGCGCACGGCCGGCGAGATCGCCGAGCGGTTCGACGTGACCCGGCAGGCGGTGTCGCAGCACCTGCGCGTCCTGCTCGACGCCGGCCTTCTGGAGGAGCGTCGGGAGGGGAGCCGCCGCTGGTACCGCGCCCGCACCGAGGGCCTCGATGGCGTGCGCGAGTACCTCGACGGCATGTGGCCTGCCGCCCTGGCGCGCCTCGGAGCGGCGGCCGAGCGCGAGCACGCATCCGGGAAGGCCGATGCCGAGCGAAACTGACCCGCTCCGCCACGAGGTGCGCATCGCCGCTCCGCCGGAGGTCGTGTTCCCGTTCTTCACCGACCCCGCGCGCATGGTGCGGTGGATGGGCATCTCGGCGCTGCTGGACCCGCGCCCGGGCGGCGCGCTGCGGATCGACGTGGCCGGCCGCAACGTCGCCGTCGGCGAGTACACGGTTGTCGAGCCACCGAGCCGGGTCGAGTTCACCTGGGGCTTCGACGGCGACGAAGCGCCGGTCGCGGCCGGGTCGACGCGCGTCGAGGTGACGCTCGAGCCCGACGGCGGCGGAACGCTGCTGACCCTCTGGCACCACGGCCTGGCCGACGAGGAGCGCGCCGGCCACGACGACGGCTGGACCCATTACCTGGGCCGGCTGACCCCCGCCGCCGCCGGCGAGGACCCCGGCCCCGATTCCTGGATCACCGCGGCCTGACCCGGCCGCGCCCGCAGACCGACCCGAGGAGGACGCCGTGCCCGACTACACCGTCAAGACCTTCGAAGAGATGGAGCCGATCCTGGGCGGGTTCTTCCTGCGCGCCCGCGCGTCGCTGGGCGCGACCTCGTTCGGCATGCAGGTGCTGCAGATGCCGCCGGGCGGCGGCGACTTCTACCCCAACCACGACCACGCCGACTCGGGCCAGGAGGAGGTCTACGTCGTCCTGTCCGGCGAGGCGGACTTCGAGATCGAGGGCGTGGACGAGCCCATCCACGCCGGGCCGGACACCGCCGTCCGGGTCGGCGCCGCGACGCACCGCAAGATCCACCCCGGGCCAGAGGGCGTGCGGATCCTCGCCCTGGCCGGCGTGCCCGGCGGGGTGTACTCCGCGCCCCCCTACACCGAGCTGGGCGGCCCCGACCCGGTGCCGGACCCGGCGCGGATCATGTGACCCCGGCGCCGTGCCCGTCGACGTCCGCACCGAGATCGAGATCGCCCGGCCGCGCGCCGAGGTGGCGGCCTACGCCGCCGACCTCGCCAACACCACGGCCTGGTACGCCAACATCGACACGGTCGAGCTGCAGACCCCGCCGCCGTGCGCCGCAGGCACCCGCGCGGCCTTCGTGGCCCGCTTCCTCGGCCGCCGGCTCGCGTATACGTACGAGATCCGCGAGCTGGCGCCCGGGGAGCGGCTGGTGATGAGCACCGAGCAGGGCCCGTTCCCCATGGAGACGACCTACGCGTGGGAGGACGCGGAGGGCGGCGGCACCCGCATGACGCTGCGCAACCGGGGCGAGCCGGCCGGCTTTGGCCGCCTCGCGGCGGTGGCGATGGCCCCCGCCATGCGCCGAGCCAACCGGAAGGACCTGCGCCGCCTGAAGGAGATCCTCGAGACTGGGGGCTGAACCGCGCGGATGGAGCGAGGCGGCGCCGCCGGAGGCGTGCCTCTGGAATTGGCGGCGCCGACCGCCGACGAGCCGCGTGACCGGCGGCCCCGCGAGGCTCAGGCCGTGACGTGAGCGCTGTCGCCGCCCGTGGCGGCGAACGACGTGCCGCTGACCATGCGGGCGGCGTCGGAAGCGAGGAAGACCACGAGCGGCGCGACGTCCTCGGGCTCGACCCACGGCACGCCGAGCGGCGTCTTGGCCTTCAGCATCGCCATCGCCGTCTCCTCGTCGCGCCGCGGGTCGCCGCTCGGCTCGCGCCCGCCGTCGCTGATGGCCTGTGCGTAGCGGTCCTCGTGCCGGGTCAGGGCGGTGTCGACCAGCCCCGGGATCACGGCGTTCACGGTCACCCCGTGCGGGCCGAGCTCCAGCGCCGCGGACTTCATCAGTCCGAGGATCCCCCACTTTGAGGCCGAATAGGCAGCGCCGAACTTCGTGCCGTGCTGGCCCTGCGTCGAGGACGTCACGATGATCCGCCCGCCGCCGCGGCGCACGAGCGCCGGCGCGAAGGCGCGCAGGGCGTTGGCCGTGCCGGAGAGGTTGACGTCGATCTGGTCGTGCCAGTCGGGGTCCTCCATTTCCAGCAGCGGCTTGAACGCCTGGATGCCGGCGTTGGCGAACAGGATGTCGATGCCGCCCCACTCGCGCTCGACGGCCTCCGCCGCGGCACGCAGGGCGCCGAGGTCGCGCTGGTCGGCGGTGAGCGCACGCCAGCGTCGACCGGTCGCCGCGACGTGGCGCCCGGTCTCCTCCAGGTCGGCCGGGGTCGCGGGCGCGAAGTCCAGGATCGGGCTGACCTCGGCGGCGATGTCCAGGCCGGCCACGTCGGCGCCGGCCGCCGCGAGGGCAACGGCGGCCGCACGGCCGATGCCGCGCGCGGCGCCGGTCACGACGGCGACGCGGCCTTCGAGCTCGCTCATCGCCGGCAGCTCAGCTTCCCGATGCGGTGAGAGGCACCATCCGGGGCGAGTATCGCAGCGCTGATCACGCGCCGCCACCGGACGACGGCCGGATCGTCGCCCGGACCGCGTCGCCGGAGCCGAGCCGCTCGCGCCTCCGAATCGCGGCCTTGACCGGCAGGAGGTAGCTCGCGGACCTCGCGTCGGGGAACAGCGATGTGCTCCACGAGCTGGAGCCGATGGTCACGCGAACCGGCACGGAGCCGAAGGCCCGCGCCGCGGCAGCAGTCCGATCGGACACCTCATCCGCGAGCGCCGGGGGGAGCGTCAGGAAGTGCCAGCCGGCCGGGCCCGGATGCAGCCACAGCTCGGCCGTGAAGGTGAAGGCGTCCGCGTCGGCGCCGGCAGTCATGCGATCGGGCTCCACCGGGAGTGGCCGCCCTTAGGGCCGCTCCGACGGCCCGCGGGGCAGATCGCGCGCATGGTGGCCGCCGGGCTCGAGCTGGCGCGCCGGGACGCGGCCGACGAGCTCGACACGCGCGCCCGGCGCTGCCGCGGTCCGGTACGTCGAAAGGCGGACCAGCTCGTCGACGCGGTACGTCACCGCCCCGTCGGGTCCGACCGCGAGCGCGGTGAGGGCTCCGGTGAGCGGCAGCCGGCGGACGGTCCGCCGCGCCACGTCGGCGATCCGCAGGACGGGACGCGGCGCGTCGGCGCAGCCGTACTCGTAGATGCAGCCGTTGGCCCCCTCGACCAGCCCGACCGCCGCGACTGTCGCACCGGCGGCGGCCGCGGTGAGCGCCGCGCGCGCGCCGCCGCTCGTGCTCGTGCCGTTGCGGAACGCCATGCCGAGCCGCAGCGCCCGGCGGGAGCCGCGCCGGCACGCCCACAGCTCGGTGCGGCTGCCGGCGGTGCGCTTGACGAGAAGGACCTGTGGCCCGGTTGCCAGCGGCACGCCGCCCGCGACGCAGCGGGGCGCCGGCGACGCGGCGCTGGCGGCGGTCGCGGCGAGGACCGCGGCGCTTGTGAGACCGGCGGCTGCCGCTGTGGAGCGTCGGCGAACGCGCCGGCTGCGGGCGGGACGGGGAATGTCGCGCGCGGCGGGCATCGGGCGCCGCCGAGCGTAGCGTCGCGCCCGTGCCGCCGCCGCAGGCGCGATGCTCCCGGCCATGAGCGCGCCCGACCTCGGCCTGCTGTGCGTCCCGGGTTCGGTGGCCGGCGCCGTGGAGGAGGCCCGCCGCGCCCAGGAGCGCGGGTTTGCCCTCTTCGGGGTCGCCGACAGCCAGTCGGTCTACCGGGAGATGTACACGACGCTCGCCGCGGTGGCGGGCGCGACCGAGACGATCCGGCTCGGGGCGACGGTCACGAATCCGCTCACGCGCCACCCCGCCGTCGCGGCCTCGGCGCTGGCCACGCTGGGGGAGCTGGCGCCCGGACGGGTGCTCGCAGCGGTCGGGTCGGGCGACAGCGCGATCCTGAACCTCGGGCTGCGGCCGGCCCGCCTGGCGGACACGGCCGCCTACGTCACGGCGCTGCGGGAGCTCACCGCCCGCGGGGCGGCGACGTGGCGCGACACGCCGCTCACGATGAGCTGGTCGCAGCGGGCCGTGCCGATCTGGATGGCCGCCGAAGGGCCCCGGACGCTCGCGACCGCCGGGCAGATCGCCGACGGCGTGATGATCAACCCGGGCCTGCGCGCGCCCGAGCTCGAGGGCGCGCTCGCCCGCATCCGGGCTGGAGCCGAGTCGGCCGGGCGCGCGCCGGACGACCTCGAGGTCTGGGTGCTCGCGCGCGTGAACGTCACCGACGATGTCGAGGCCGGGATCGACGAGATCAAGATGGAGCTCGCCTCGAATGCCAACCACGCCTTCCGCTTCACCTTCGAGGGCAAGGACGTCCCGGCCGGTCTCCAGGACGCGATCCGCCAGGTGCAGCGCACGTATGACCCGCGCTTCCACGAGCTGGCGGGGGGGCCGAACGCCGCGCTGATGCAGGACCCGAAGCTCCTGCACTACCTCGCCGGCCGGTTCGCCCTGGTCGGGCCGCCGGACGCGATCGCCGCCCGGCTGCGGGAGATCGCGGCGACCGGCGTCCGCGGAGTCCTCTTCACTGGCTTCGGCGTGCCGGACCGCCCCGCGCTGATCGACGCGCTCGGGGCCGCCCGCGCGTCGGCGGCCCGCTGACCCGGCGCGCCGCTGGCCGGCTCAGCTCCGCGGCGCGTAGCGGTGGTGCAGGTCCAGCAGGTTCCCGTCCGGATCCGTGAACAGCGCCTGGTGGCAGACGCCGGAGTCGATCGTCTCCCCCCGGAACTTCACGCCGCGCGACTCGAGCTGCGCCCGTGCCGCCGCCACGTCGTCAACCCGGAGCGCGATCGGCACGCACTGGGGCCGGAACTCCATTCCGAGCCGCTCGCAGGCCATGAGCGCGATGGTCACCGTGCCGGCCTCGTACTCGGCGCCGACCGGCTCGCGCCCCGGCTGCTGCCACACGCTCGAGCGCGGCAGGCCCAGGACGTCGCCGTAGAACTCCATCGCCGCGGCCAGGTCCCGGGTGGGGACGGACACGAAGTCGACTCCGGTGACGAGCGGGCTCATGGGCAGCTCCTTCGGGCGAGGAGGTCGGGGCGGGCGGCAGGCCGGAGTGTGTCAAGCCGCGGGCCCGGCGACGGGCGCAGGCTCTGAGCGGCGCCCGGGGAGCTGCCCGGGTCGCGCCGGGATCCGGCCAGCGCGTGCGCTCCGGGACGCTGTGCCGTAGAACTCCGGAGCATGGCCGACGCCACGACCGTCGATGCCGGCGGGCGCGAGCTGCGCGTGTCGAACCCGGACCGCGTCATCTTCCCGCCGACCGAGCGCTCGGCCGCGGTCACCAAGCTCGACGTCGTCAACTACTACCTCGCCGTCGCGGGCGGGGTCATGCGCGCCCTGGACCGCCGGCCGACGACGCTCGAGCGCTGGCCCAAGGGCGTGCACCCTGGGATCGTGCTCTCGACGCGCGAGAAGGGCGGCGGCGACGCGTTCTTCCAGAAGCGCATCCCGCGGGGCGCACCCGACTACGTGCAGACCGCGCGGATCGAGTTCCCGTCCGGCCGCCACGCCGACGAGATCTGCCCGACCGAGGTGGCGGTCGTCGGCTGGGCGGCCCAGATGGGCACGATCACGTTCCACCCGTGGCCGGTGCGCCGCGAGGACGTCGACCATCCGGACGAGCTGCGCCTGGACCTCGACCCCCAGCCGGGCACCGACTTCGACGACGCCGTGCGGGTGGCCGGCGAGGCACGCGCGCTCCTCGACGATCTCGGCTACCGGGGGTTCCCGAAGACCTCGGGCGGCCGGGGGATCCACATCTACGTCCGGATCGAGCCGCGCTGGACGTTCACCGACGTCCGCCATGCCGCAATCGCCTTCGGTCGCGAGCTCGAGCGGCGCCTGCCCGGCCAGGTGACGACGAACTGGTGGAAGGAGGAGCGCGGCGAGCGCATCTTCGTCGACTACAACCAGAACGCGCGCGACCGCACGATCGCCTCGGCCTACAGCGTCCGCCCCAAGGCCGGCGCGCCCGTGTCGGCGCCGCTCACCTGGGACGAGCTGCCCGACGCGGCCCCGGAGGACTTCACCGTCGCGACGATGCCGGCGCGGTTCGCGCAGGTCGGCGACCGCCACGCGGCGATCGACGACGTGTCGCACTCCTTGCAGCCGCTGCTGGACCTGTACGCGCGCGATGAGGCCGAGGGGCGCGGCGACATGCCCTACCCGCCCGACTACCCGAAGATGCCGGGCGAGCCCAAGCGCGTCCAGCCCTCGCGCGACCGCGACCGGCCGCGCTGAGGCCGCGGGCCTCGCGCCAGGCCGGATCGGCCGAGCCTGTCGATTTCGGCGGGCTCGTCCGTTGACGGAGTGAAGGCCGGCCGATGGCGCTGGCCGATCCGCCAACCGAAGGAGCCCAGCTCATGCCCCATCCCGTGATCCACGTGGAGATCCGATCCGGGGACCCGGATGCCACCCGCGCGTTCTTCGCCGACCTCCTGGGCTGGCAGGTCGCCTCCGAGGGCGCGATCCCCGGCTACGCGTTCATCGACACCGGCGTCCCGGGCGGGCCGGCCACGGCGATCGGGCCGCGCCAAGGCGCCGAGGACGAGGTGCTCTTCTTCGTCGGCGTCGCCGACGTGGCCGAGACGCTGCGCACGGCCGAGGAGCTCGGAGGCACGATCGTCCAGCCCGCCCAGGAGGTCCCCGGCGTGACGTTCGGCGTCTTCGCCGACCCGCAAGGGCACAAGGTCGGCGTTGCGGCCAGCTGACGTGCTGACGCCGGCGCCCACGCCGGGCGCCGGCGCCGCCGGGTGCCACTAGGATCCCGCCCATGGCCTACTCCGAAGCGCTGGCCGCCCGGGTTCGTCACGCGCTCGGTCCGCGCGACGGCGTCCGCGAGCAGGCGATGTTCGGCGGCGTCGCGTGGATGCTGAACGGAAACATGGCCTGCGGCGTGACGGGCGACGGGCTGATGGTCCGGCTCGCCCGCGAGGACACCGAGGCCGCGCTGGCCGAGCCGCACGTCGGGCCGATGGAGATGACCGGCAAGCGGATGCGGAGCTTCGTCGTCGTGAGCGCCGACGGGGTCGCCGACGACCGCGAGCTCGCCCGCTGGGTGGATGCGGGCGCCGCGTTCGCCAGTTCGCTGCCGGCGAAGTAGGCCGGCGCACGCGCTCCGCCGGGGTGGTTGAATCTCGCCCTCACCTCCGGCGGCGCGGGACACCGGGGTGCAGACGCTCGTGCGATCCGTCACCCGCCCGGAGGACGCAATGCCCGCTCGCTCGAAGAACACCGCCCGCGTCACGGCCCTGACGGCAGCCGCCGCTGCGCTGGCCGCCGTCGCCGCGGCACCCGCCGCGGCGGCGATCCCCCAGACGACCTGCTTCTGGACGAATCGCGGAGCGTCGAAGTTCGACACCGACCCGGCCAAGAACTACGCCTTCCCCGACACGGGCGCCGTCTACTGGAGCGCCAAGGTGACGATGCCGCCCGGCTCCAAGCTCGTGCTCCGCGGCAGGTTCGCCCACGCCCGCTACCAGTCGCTCAACAGCTACGACGGCGCCACGAACGCCCCGACCGACGCCCTGAACGACGTGAGCACGAAGCCTGACGCGGGGTCGACCAACCCGTTCCTGCCCGGAGCGCGCCGCGACGCCCCGAAGCGCTCGTACACGGCAACCGTGCTCAACGAGCCCGCGCCCGCCGTGCGGGCCCGGAACACCCTCTACGCGGGCGTTGCCGGCCAGGCGGCCCAGCAGATCATCTACCGGGTCTACGTGCCGGACTCATTCGCCAAGGCCGAGCTGACCGGCGGCGTCGGGCTGCCGAAGCCCGAACTGCACCTGGCCGACGGCTCGGTGCTCACAGGGCCGGCCGCCTGCACCGCGCTGCAGGCGCAGCGGGGTCCGCTCGGGCTCACGCGCCTGTCGCCGGCGCTGTACGCGTCGCTGCGCGGCCAGGCGGGCAAGCCGGCGACCTTCCCGGCCGATCCCGTGCCGATCTTCCGCGCCTTCTACAACATCGGGTTCTCGATCGCCTGCTCCTACCAGGGCGCGTGCGGGGGCAGCCCGAACCGCATCGGCGGCCAGTACTCCAACATCGACAACCAGTACGTGTCGGCCTACGTCAGCCGCGGCTTCCCGAAGGGCCCCGTGCTCGTGCTGCGGGGGAGGCTCCCGACGACGCCCGCCACCGGGAGCACGGTGAAGCGCATGGGCCGCGGCCAGCTGCGCTACTGGTCGATCTGCCAGAACGAATCGCTGTTCACCACGCGGGGCGCCGGATGCGTCTTCGACTCGGAGATCCCGCTCGGCACGGGCCGGACCTACACGATCGTCACGAGCGCCCGCGCCGACCGGCCCCGGAACGCGACGGCGAAGTGCGGCGTGGCCTATGTCCCGTGGCCGGCCGCCGGCGACGGCGCCGGGCACCCGAAGGACGGCCTGCTGATCGTCCGCAACATGCTGCCGGCCAGCAGCTTCGGCCAGGCGATTCAGCGCACCGCCACGCCCGGCGACGAGGCCCGGGTGATGGGCCCGTATCTCCCGCGCGGCACCTACACCACCAAGGCCGCGTTCGAGCAGCGCGGCTGCTGAGGCGGGAGCGGAGCCGCACCCGGCCCCGGCGCGCTGATCGATATCGGCCGCCGGGACTCAGCCCAGCGCCGCCACGGGCCAGGCCACGTCCTCGCCGGCGCCGACGACCTGGACCGTGAGGCCCAGCCGCGCGCCCTCAGCGGCGAACGCTCCGGCCGGGTTCTCGACTTGGGCGTAGGCGGGCGGGCGGTGGATCGCGCCGTAGTGGATCGGCACGGCCACACGGGCCCGAAGGAGGTGCGCGGCGACCGCGGCCTCGCGCGGACCCATGGCCACCGCGAGCGGGCTCGGGGGCTGGCGGTGGGGCAGGTCGCAGACCGGCCCGTTGACCGGCAGGAAGGCGATGTCGATCGGCCCGAGGCGCGTCGCGATCGGCCACCAGGCCCCGTGGAACATGGTGTCCCCGGCGTGGAGCACCCGCCGCCCGTCCGCCTCGACGACCCAGGACACCTGCGGATCGCCGAAGCCGTCCACGGCGGGGACCGCCGTGACCGTGAACGGCCCGATCGCGCGGCGGTCCCACGGGGCGACCGCCTCGGCGGCCAGCCCGTGCTCCGCGAAGCCCGCCTCGGCGGCGAACGTGCCGGCGACCTCGAGGCCCTCGCCCGCCGAGGCCGCCGGGCGCAGGACCGGTGCGGCCGGCCCGGGGCGGAGCGCGCGGGCCAGGGCCGCCGGATCCGCGTGGTCGCTGTGGAGGTGCGTGACGAGCGCGCCGTCCAGCGGCTGGCGCGGCGGCGGCAGCGGCTCGTGCGCCTCGCCGACGAACGGGCGCAGCGGGCCCATGTCCTCGAACAGGTCGATCGCGATGGTCGTGGTGTCGCTGGTGAGTTCCAGCCCGGCCCAGCCCAGCCGTCGAATGTGCATGGACCGCAGCCTATAGCAACCATCTGGTTGCTATCAAGCACTCAGTCGGTTGCTATCGCTACCCTTGAGCGCATGAGCCCTCGCCGCAGCGCCGCCGACGCCGCGCAGACCCGGGCCGCGATCGTCGACCGCGCGGTCGCGATCAGCTCGGCCGAGGGGCTCGGCAGCCTGAGCTTCGGCCACGTCGCCGCAGGCCTTCCGCTGACGAAGTCCGGCGTCGTGCGGCATTTCCCCACGAAGGAGGACCTCCAGCTCGCGGCGCTCGCCGAGGCGCGGCGGCAGTTCCTGGCCGAGGTGTGGGGGCCCGGCGCGGGCCGGCCGGCCGGCCTCGAGCGCCTGCGGGCCGTCATGGCGGCGTGGCTGCGCTACCTCGCGCGCTGCCCGCTTCCGGGCGGCTGCGTCCTGACCGCGGCCTCCTCGGAGTTCGACGGTCGCCCCGGGCCGGTCCGCGACGCGGTGCTCGCGGACGAGGCTCGGCTCACCGGTGCCCTCGAGCGCGAGATCGACATCGCCGTGCGGTCCGGGGAGCTTCCCGCCGGCACCGATGCCGCCCAGCTCGCGTTCGAGCTGCGGGGCATCGCGCTGGCGGTCAACCAGGCCGTCCAGTTGCGCGGCGACGCGAAGGCCGCAACCCGCGGCCGGCGCGCGGTCCGGCGGCTGCTCGGCTGAGCGTCCGGCCGGCTACGCCGCGGCGCGGAAGTGCGCAACGACCCGCGCCTGCGCCGCCCGCGCGTCCGGGTGCGCGAACAGGCACAGGTGCGTGCCCCGATCCATCGCGATCCGCTCGGCGTTCGGCAGGCGGGCTTGCGCGTAATCGCTGTACTCCGGGACGACGTCGGCGTCGGCCGTGCCGTGGACGAGCAGCACCGGGGCCGTGACACGCTCGAGCTGCAGCGTGTCGATCGCCGCGAACGCCGCGTAGTCGGCCTCCATCCCGGCCCCGCGGTGCGCGTGGTCCCCCACCACCCGCGTCATCGTCAGCACCACGTCGCGCTGGTCCGGGTCGTCCAGCACCTCGGCGGTGAGGGTCGCCACTTCCCCGCGGGAGAGGTCGCCCTCGGCGCCGAGCGTGGCGCTCACGGCGGCCTTCGGCGCGTGCGCGGCGAGGAAGCGCAGCACCCAGTTCCCCGGGCGGGTCGACATGAACAGCCGCGTCTCGAGGTCCTCGTCGGGCACGCGGTAGCCGTGGCTCAGCGCCGCAAACGGGACGAGCGCGGAGACGCGATCGGCATGGCGCACGGCCAGGCGATAGCCCGCCGGGCCGCCGCCGGACCAGGTTAGGACGCCCGCGCGCTCGTGGCCGAGCGCGTCCAGGAGGGCGGCGAGCAGGTCCGCCTGGCTCTCGATGGCGCCGCGGCCGTCCAGCGGGGTGCCGAGGTAGCCAGGGCGCGAGGGCGCGATCACCTCGAACCCGGCCTTGGCCAGGAACCGGCCCATCACCGTGGTGCTGTCCGAGCCGCCCGGGGTGCCGTGGACGCCGAGGATCGGCGGCCCGCTGCCCGTGCGCGCGACCTCGACCGGGCCGAGCGCGGTCTCGACGGTTTCGGCGGGGGCCGCGCTCACGCGACGGCTCCGGCCCGCGGCGCCGCGTCCAGGGCGCCGCGAAGGAACGCCACGACGTCGCCCAGCACCTCGTCCTGGTTGGTCTCGTTGAAGACCTCGTGGCGGGCGCCCGCATAAATGCGCTCCTGGAAGTTCGGGCCGCGGAGGCGCTCGATGGCCGGCCGGGTCAGCTCGAGCGGGACGAGCTGGTCGTCCGCGCCGTGGATCCAGAGCGTGGGAACGCTGCCCAGCGGCCCGTCGGCCTCGACCCGCTCGATTCCCGCGAAGAGCTGCTCGAGCGTCGTCCGCTGGAACGGCCCGTGGTAGACGAGCTCGTCGGCGGCGTACGCCTCGCCGACGGCGGGGTCGCGCGACAGCACGGCCGGGTCGATCGGAACGTCGGGGATCGGATCCATCGCCAGGAGCTGCTCGAAGCCCGGATTGCGGCCGACGACCGGCCCCGAGAGCACGAGCGCGGCCAGCTCGTCGCCGTAGCGCTGCCCGTAGCGGGCCGCGATCAGCCCGCCCATCGAATGCCCGACGAGCGCGACCGGCAGCCCTGGGTGCTCGGCCTGGGCCTGGAGGGCGACCTCGTGGAGGTCGCTCGTGATCGCCTCGCCGTCCTCCACGAGCCCGGTGGCCCCGCTCGTGCGGCCATGGCCGCGATGGTCGGGCGCGCAGACGGCGGCGCCGAGATCGTCGACCAGCCGGCGCGCAACGTGCTCGTACCGTCCGGCGTGCTCGCCGTAGCCGTGGGAGATGAGGACGATGCAGCGCGGGTCGGCGGCGGACCAGCGGGTCACGTGCGGTGTCATGCGCCGGGACCTTAGCCGCCGGGGGACCGGCCCGCCGCTCGCGACCAGCGACCGCGCGGCGCTGAGCCGGCGCGCGCCGCCCAAGGCGCCGGCTCGAGGCCGGCGCTCACCGCCGGAGCCGGAGCGAGACGTCGCCGTGCCCGCGGGTCCCGTCGGCGGCGATGACGGTCACCCGCAGCACGTAGCGCCCTGGCGCCGCCACCGCGGCGGTGCGCGGCAGGCGCGAGCGGCGCGTGCCCCGCGTGACCCGCCCGCCCAGCCGGGCGACCGTCCGGCCGCGCCGCCGCAGCTCGACGACGAGGCGCCCGGATCGCGAGACGCCGAAGCGGACCCAGGCCCGGCGGGCGTCGCGCCGGCGAACGGTCATCTGGCGCGGCACCAGCACCACCGGGCGGTCGTGCACGGCCGGGCCCGGCACTGGGACCCGGGGGCCGGGGATCTGCACCGGGGCCGGCGGCAGGACGAAGCCCGCCGGGACGGCTCGGATTCGATGGTTGCCGCTGATGTACACCGTCCCGTCCGGCCCGGCGGCCACCCCCCGCGGATCCATCCCGGCATCCGTCGCCGGGCCGGCGTCGCCGCCGAAGCCCGCCACGCCGGTGCCGGCCACTGTGTCGATGCGCCCGCCGTCCGGAGCGATCCGGCGAATCCGGGCATTGCCGCTGTCCACGACGAGCACGCTGCGATCGGGCGCGGCCGACACCGCCAGGACGGCCTGGAGCTTCGCTCGCAGCGGAGGGCCGCCGTCGCCCGCGAACCCGAAATCGCCGGTGCCGGCGATCGTGTCGATGCGGCGGCCGTCAGCGGAGACCCGGCGGACCCGGGCGTTGCCGGTGTCGGCGATGAGCACGCTGCCGTCCGGCGCCGCCGCCACGCCGAACGGGGCGTGCACGGCAGCCGCCGCGGGCGGCCCCCCGTCCCCGGAGAAGCTCGGATCGCCGGTGCCGGCGAGCGTCTCGATCCGGGCGCCGTCGGGCGAGATCCGCCGCACCCGGTTGTTCCCCGTGTCGGCGATGAGGATGCTGCCGTCGGGTGCGGCGGCGACGTCCGACGGGCCGTTCAGCCGGGCAGCGGCCGGCGGACCCCCGTCCCCTTGGGGCCCGGGAACGCCGGTCCCCGCCACCGTCGCCACGGTGCCTCCGTCGGCCGAGACCCGGACGATGCGGTTGTTGCCCGCGTCGGCGATCAGGATCGAGCCGTCGGGGGCGGCGGCCGCGGCTCCGGGCCGGCTGAGACCGTTCGACAGGATCGCGGCGAGCACGCGGCCATCCGGCGAGAGCCGGAGGACCCGGTCGTTCCCCGCGTCCGCGATGAGGAGGCTGCCGTCCGGGGCGGCCGCGAGCCCCTCCGGGACGTTGAGGCGGGCACCCGCCGGCGGACCGCCGATCCCGCCGCTTCCGGGCTGCCCGTCGCCGGCAACGGTGAAGATCCTCACGGGCGCTGCCACCGCGGCGCTGGCGACGAGCAGAGCCAGGGCGGTGCCAGCCACCGCCCCGCGGGCGGCGATGCGGGCGAGGACCGGAGTCTGTGAGCTCAGCACGTCACGACGAAGTCGCCGGTGTCAATCTGGGTCTGGCCGGCGTCCGAGACGAGCGTCGACTCGAACGGCAGGCTCGTGCCCGGCGGTGTGCACGCCGACGGGTTCTGGAGGAAGTCCTTGCCGTTCGCGCGGCCGTCGAGGTCGATGCGCAGATCCCGAATCGGAGCCGGCACGCCGCTCACCAGGTCGGGGATGTCGTCGGTGGCGATCACCATGCGCGGCCCGGGCTCGAGGCGCACGTCGCCGGGAACGTCGACCCAGCCGAGGTCGACCGCGCCGACCTTGGCGCGGAGGGCGAGCATCACCCCGCGCGCCGATCCGGCCCCTCGTGGCGGCGTCAGGTACGCGGTGCCGCGGAGCGCCGCAGTCTCCGCACCGAAGCCGACGGCGGCCGTGACGCGCCCCACGGCGGTGCTCGGCGGGCACGTGTGCGCCCGCTGATCGGCGAGGCCGCACTCGTCGACGGCATCGAGGCGGGGGTTCATCCCGCGTGGGAACTTGATCTGGACCCGCTTGAGGCCCGAGTGCAGCTCCGGCCGGGTGACGCGGATCGAGACGGCATCCGGCACCGCGGCCGCGGCATCGGTCGAGACGCTGGCCTTGAAGCTCGGGCCGAACGGGCGCTTCGGGGGGCAGGCCCCTCCGGCGCCATCCCACGATGTGGTGATGGGTCGCTGGATGAGCGCGTCAGGCGTCCCGCTCCACGGCGTGAACGTGAACCGGGCGATGAGCTCCTGGCCGCACGTCGGCGGATTCACGAAGGGCGCCCGCCCGGCAGCGGTCCGGAACCGCATCCGCAGGGTGTCCCACGGAAGGGGCTCGAGCCGCGCGTACTGGCCGAAGTCGGCGGTGATCCTGCCGTCGCGCGCCGCAGTCAAGGTGCCCGCGGCCTTCAGGCGAAAGGCTCCGTCCGGGCTGGCGGCCTCCAGCCAGACCCGCATGAGCAGGCCCCCGCCCTCCTGCAGCGGAGTCGCCGAGCCGAAGAAGAGCCGCCCGGGCACGCGCCCGAGCTCGGGCGCGTCGATCGCGACGGTGCCCACCTCGGACGCATCCGGGCACTGCGCCGGCCGCTCCTGGTCCCCGGGCGCGAAGTCGGCGAGCCGGCACGCCTCGAGCCCGTCCCCGACGCCGGGGGAGAGGCGCAGCCCGGGCGGGAACTCGACGCGCAGACGGGCGACCGTCGAGTCGATGCGGTCCTCGTCGCCGTCGCGCGGGACGCGCACCGCGACCCGGTACACCCGCGGCTGGTCGACGGCGTCGCTCCCTTCGGGCGCCAGCTCGGCCACCTGCGGACGGAACGCGGCCGACGCGCAGTCGGTCACGTCGAGGCTGTCCTGCGCGAAGTCCGTGTAGGCCGCGGGGCCAGGGTTGTTCGGGCGATCCGCGTACACGTCGGTCTGCGCGCCCAGCCCGCAGGCCGTCGGGAGGGTCACGTACGGGCGGTTGCTGCCGGCCAGCCGCCCGGGCATCGTGAGCGTGAGCGCCTGGACCACGAAGTAGAGGCCGGCGTGGGACCGCGGCAGCTCCGCGACCGCCCGGATCCGGTGGCTGTCGTTCTGCTCCACGGTGATCGGGACCGGGATGTTGATGTTGTACGCGCCCCACACGAAGTGCACGCCGAGCCGGGCCAGCTCCCCGGGCTGAGGCTCCAGCTGGTAGATCCCCCCGTCGATGGTCATCCCCGTCCAGCCGAGCCAGGCGTACACGTCGATGTCGGTCTGGGCCGGGCCGACGTAGGAGTCGCCCGGGCACCGGTTGCCGTCGAAGTCATCCGCGGAACACCTGGCCGGAGCGTTCGGATTCCCGAGGAGGTACTGCGGCAGGTCGACCGTGAGCCGGGACGGGCCGTCGGTCGTGTCGGCATAGAACGGGTTCCAGGGCGTGTCGGAGGCGAACGTCGCGCGCAGGGTGAAGTCCGCGTGCCGGCCGGCCTTGGCATCCGGGCTCACCGACGTGGAGATGCGCATCTTGTCGGCCTGCGCCGGCCCGGCACCGGCGAAGGCTGCGGCCGCGACGGCGAGCAGGACCGTCGCCAGCGGAAGGGCTCGGCGGGGGATCAGGGCGGTCACGGGGACTCCTTGGCGGTGGCAGGGACGCGGACGGCGGGGCGCGGCCCCGCAGACGGACGGCTCGGGGCGCGCCGGCAGCCGGCGACCCCCACGCGGGCCCGCACCGAGGCGCGGGCACCGCTGAAGGCGGTGAAGCGGGCGGCGGCACGCTGGCGGCCGCGGCACAGATCGCCGGCGGCCGACACCACGCCGCGCCGGCCGCCGAAGAGCGCGACCGACAGGCGGCGGACGGGAACGTCGGGCAGCTGGCCGCCCCGGAACACGGTGCGAATGCCCGCGGCGGAGACGTCGATGTCGCCGAGGAGCTTGAGGGGCACGGCGCCCCGGAGATCCAGCCCCATGCGCGGGAGCGGCTGGCCGGGATCGCGCACGAGATACACGGTCCCCGACAGGGCACGCGGGAGGATCGGCGTCTGCGCGGACGCCCGCCCGATGGCCCCGCGCCGGCAGGTGCCGGCGGTGAAGCGCGAGAGCGGGCACGCGGCCGTGAGCCGGCCGAGGTCGACCGCGAGCGCGGACGGGAGCGCGATCGACGCCGTGCGCATGCCGGCCCCGCCCGCCGGCTGGAGCACCTCGACCGCCACCGGCGGGTGTCGGCCCGGCCCGGTCTCGCCGCGGGCGCCGGTCCGCACGGCCAGGCGCGGACGGAAGCGCAGTGCGCGGCAGCCAGTCGCCGCCACCGGTGCCGCGGCGGTTGCGGTCGAGCCCTCGAGGCCGGCGGCGGTGACGGCGATCGGCGCGGGCGTGCAGCTCGTCGGCGCCCGCAGGAATCCGGGGCGATCCAGCCGCAGCTCGATCTCGCGGACATCGAGCGGGATGCCGCGGTGCACGCGGGGGAGCTGATCGGTCACGACCTGCATGCGAACGGGGCCGGACAGGACGCGGGCGCGGGCGAAGATCACCGCCCGTCCGAGGTCGAGGGGGCCAACCGCGGCGCGAATCACGATCGCCAGGCCAGCCGGGTCGCCGCCGACGCCTTGAGTGAGGTACACGTCGCCGGGCAGCCCGAGGGGTCGCGGGCCGCCGCCAACGCCGACCCGGACCGCGCCGACTCGGGCTTCCGCGGGGCACGTGCCCGCCGCCGCCGCGGCGCGCCGGCAGGGCGGCACGGCCGCCAGGCTGGCGATGAGCCCTGGAGGCAGCGTCGCGTCGAACGCCGCAAAGCGCTGCGTGCGGTCGGCCCGGCGCAGAACGAGGCGCAGGGCGGGACTGCCGCCGGCCCGGTTTCCGGTGAGATCGGCGGCCACGCTCGGCTCGAAGGCCCGGGGCAGCCGGCAGCCTCCGGCCCCGTCGAGGCTGACGGTCAGCTCGGGCGGCGGCGCCACCACGGCGCCGTCGGGCGGGATGCCGGGGATGCCGCCGGCCCACGGGCGCACGACGGCGGCGCCCGTGTGGACGCCGCACCCCATAGGCAGCGCCAGCGCCGCATCGTCGCCTCCGCGAAAGGCGAAGGCTAGGCGGTCGATGTTGAGGTCGGGCAGGTCGTCGAACGCCGCCGAGATCTCGGTCGCGGGCCGCCCGGCGCCGCCGATCGTGATCGTGCCGGCGAACTTCACCGGCTGCGAACCCACCGTCACTGCCACGAACAGGGGGTAGCGGTCGCCAGCCGGACCGAGCTGCGGCGGCCCGAGATAGCCGGCTCCGGTGACGGTCACGGCTCCCTGCTCTGCCGTGACGTCGGCGATCTTGGCGTCCGTGGCGCAGCGAACCGGCGCCGCCCAGTCCGCCAGCTCGAACTGCTCGGGGGCGCACACCGCGAGCCGGTTCCCGAGCGTCGCGGACAGGCTGAGGCCCTCCGGCATTGTCAGGCGAACCGACCGGATCGTGCTCCGCCCCGCGCCGGGGGGATCCTGCGACAGCGCCACGGTCACCGCCGCGGCGGCGCCCGCGACGGAGGTGTCCGCGCTGACGGCGACGTGCGGCGAGAAGGTGATCGCGTGGGCCGCGGGCGCCCAGGCACCGGCCAGCACGGCCGCCGTGACACACCCGCGGCGAGCCAGGCGATGGACGATTCCCCCGTTCAGCATGCCCCCGTCAACGCGCGGCGCCGGGAGATGTTGGCTGCCGCGAGCGCGTGCTGCAGCGCCTCGGTCATCCAGACGTTCCGGGGCGCGGACCGCTGCGCCAGGGTCGCGGAGCCCGGCGGGCACACGAGGACGTGCACGATCTGCGGATCGAAGTGGGAGCCCGAGCCCGCGGCGATCTCGGCAAGGGCCCGCTCCCGCGGCCAGGCCGCCTTGTACGCGCGCGACGTGACGAGCGCGTCGAACACGTCGAGCACGGCCAGCACCCGGGCGCCGTAGGGAATCTCCGCGCCGCGCAGGCCGAAGGGATACCCGCTCCCGTCGAAGCGCTCGTGATGCGCGGCCACCACGCCCGCGATGCGGCGCAGCGGCCGGGAGGGCGAGGCCCGCAGGAGCCAGTAGCCAGCCATGGAGTGCGACTCGACGAGCCGCCGCTCGGCGGGCACCAGCGGCCGTGGCAGATCAAGGACACGCTCGGGCACGGCGCACTTCCCGATGTCGTGATGCCCGGCGGCCAGGACGAGATGCCACGCATCGTCCCGGCGCATCCTCAGGGCCGCGCCGGCGAGCAGCGCTCGGAGGGCGATGCCGGGCCCATGCTCGCTGAGCCCCCGGCGGCGTCCGGACGCCGCCGGGGGCGGCCACGCGGGAGGAGGCGGCCCGCGCACGGCGCCGCCCTCAGGCGGCGGACGGCCGCGCCGGGCCGGCCTCGACCCAGCCCTTGAACTCCGCGACCAGAATCGCCCCGGCGCGGCGGGCAGCGGCGCCCGCGAACGGAACCGAGCCGACGGGGCCCGGATCGACGGCCACCAGCATCGTGGCGTCGGTCCCCGCTCCGGACGCGGCAAGGCGCCATGCCGCGTCGAGGCTCCTGAGGTCCCCACGGACGTACTTCGACGTCACGGCCCACGGCCGCTGGTACGTGTGATCGACGGTGAAGGACACGGTGATCGGCCCCACGGCCGCGCGATAGGCGACCGTCCGGGGCAGGCCGCGGGGCGTGCGCGCGAGGACCGCCGCCTCGCGGAGCCCGGACTGCCACTCGGGCATGCGCTCGACGTCGGCCAGCGCGGCGAAGCACGCCTCCGGCGTCGCGTCGATGCGGGCTGAGAACTCGGCGGTCAGCATGCGCCGTGGGTGCTGCTGCTCCGATCCATCGCCAGGCTGAACGCAGCGCCCGCTCGAAAGTTGGCCGCCGCCCCGCCGCCCTCCCGCCGGGCGGGGAGGGGCCGCACCCGGATGGGCTGCCAACTTCAGGCTGGCGGCGAGCGTTTCGTCTCCTCACGCCCACCGAACCAAGAGGAGCCCCATGCGATCTCGCCTCCGCGCCCACGCCCTGCCGATGACGGCCATCGGGACGATCGCCGCCATCGCCGGCGCGACCGGCACCGCCGTCGCGGCGCCCCCGAACGACCGGTTCGCCGACGCCGCTGTGCTCGCGGGCGCCGGACCATTCGCCGTCGCGGCCGACAGCTCGGGTGCGACGGTCGAGGCCGGGGAGGATGCCGTCGACGCCGACGGCGGAGCGTCGGTCTGGTGGACGTGGACGGCGCCGCGCACCGGAACGGTCGACGCCTGGACTTGCCTGGACGAGACCCAGATCGACACGGTCCTGTCCGTCCACGCGGGGCGGTCCGTCGCCGGCCTGCGCACCCTCGACGAGAGCGACGACGCCGACAGCGCGCCGCCCGGCGCCGCGTGCGAGGTCGACAGCGCCATCAGCTTCGAGGCGGCCGCGGGGAGCACCTATGCCGTGCGCGTCGCCGACTTCGACGAGGCCGGCGGGCCGTTCGTGCTGCGGGCGCGCTACCGGGGCGGCGCCCCCGACGGCCCGGGGGCCCTGGCTCCCGAGCTGCGCGAGGCCCCGGCCATCGCCGGACGGCTGCGCGCCGGCAGCGTCGTCGAGTGCCTGCCGGGCACCTGGCTGCGGGCTGAGCACCTCGCGGTCCGGTGGCGGCTGGACGGCCGCCCGGTGCCGGGCGCGACGAACGCCGCCCTGAAGCTTGCGGCGGGGATGGCCGGCCACGCCCTCGAGTGCGAGGTGGCGGCATCGAACGGCGCCGGGTCGATCACCGCGCAGAGCGCTCCGCGGGCCGTCGCCCGCTCGTGCGTGGTCCCGGACGTCCGGGGCCTCGCCGTGCGCACCGCGCGATCGGTGCTGGCGCGCCGCCACTGTCGCGCGTCGGTGCGACTGCGCGGCCGAGCGCGGGCCGGCCGGCCGGCCCGCGTCGTGCGGGTGAGTCCCGCGCCGCGGCAGGTGCTCGCCGAGTGGGCCACCGTGCGGCTCGTCGCTGCCCGGTCCAACATCGGGCGCCCGCACCGCGTTTGAACCCCGGGCGGCGCGGCACTGACGGTCGCAACGGCGCGCCGCCCGTTCCACGCAGGACCGCGTTCCGGGTGCAGCCCGAGGCGCCCCGGATGCCCGTCAGCGTCCGGGGCGCTTCGGCGTCCGCGCCGCCCGCGGCACGAGGAGATCGTCGACGACCCGGTCGTCGCCGATGAGGCCCCGCAGAGGCGGGGCCAGCTTCGTGAACGCGTCGAGGAGGCGCACCTCGCGGTCGGCCAGCTCGACGACGGCGACGTTGAGGTCCACCCCCCGCTTCTCCCGGCGCAGCCGGACGATGCTCGGAAGCGGCAGGGCCTCGGCGGGCCGGAACCGGCGGCCCGTCGCGCGAAGCACCGCGCCCAGGACGGCGCCGCTGTGCGCGCGGGGCGAGCCCGGCTCGATCCGGAGCTCCGACGCCGTCACGACGACCCGGGCCGACGCGGTCCGCAGCTTCGAGATCAGGAGGATGACGCGGCCTTCGAAGACCGGCTCGTCGGCGAGGGCATCGGGGCCGCCCGTCGGCGCGGCCGGTGCCGTCATCTGGCCGGCGCCCCGAGCCGCGCGATCGCGGCAGCTCCGCGCCGTGGGGGCTGCTCCCCGCTCGCATCGGGCGCGAGGCCCGCGTGATGCCGGTCGGCCCGGCCGGCCAGCTTGCACATGCCCAGCACCAGCAGCGCCCCGGCGAGAGCCCAGGCCACCGCGAGGCTGGCGCAGAGAATCAGAATCATGGTGAAGATCGCTTTCGTTGGCATCGCCGCCGGCCAATCCGGGCCGCACGGCCTCATGAGCTCCAACGCCGGCCGGCGCAGAGTGTTGGCGACGAGCGCGGGTCAGGGCCGCAGGTCGAGCGCGACCCGAGCCGTCCCGGACTTCCCGTCGGCGCTGGTCACGCTGAGCGCCAGCACGTACCGCCCGGGCCGGAGCCGTCCGGTGCCGGCAGGAAGCCGGGCCGCGTTCGCCCCCGCTCGCGCCCGGCCGCCGGTCGTCCGCAGCACCGTCCGCGAGCCGCGCAGCACGCGGACTGCCAGGGCGCCGGCGCGCGTGGCGGCAAACGCCACCCGCGCCCGGCCGGCCAGGCGGCGGGAGACCCTGAGCCGCCCCGTCACCGTCGCCAGCGCGGGCGCGCCGCGGACCGGCACCGGGACCTTGATGACCGGCCCGGGAACCGTCACCGCCGGCCCCGGCACCTGCCGGTCGACGACGGTCGCAGGCACGAGGCCTGCTTCGATCGCGCGGAGGCTGCCGGTCTGGCCGTCGGTGACGAGGACGTGGCCGGCCGGAGACACCGCGATCCCGAGCGGCCGGCTGAGCTCGGCGAACCGGGCCAGGCCGCCGTCGCCGCCGGTGCCCGCGATCCCGTCGCCGGCGAGCGTCGACACCGTGCCGTCGGGCGCGACCCGCCGGATCCGGTGGCCGGCAGCCTCGGCGATCAGGATGGTGCCATCCGGCGCCTGCTCGATGCCGGCCGGGGTGCTGAGCTCGGCGGCTGCCGCCGGCCCGCCGTCCCCGCCGGACCCGGCGGTGCCGGTTCCGGCGAAGGTCGAAATCGTGCCGTTCGGTGAGAGCCGCCGCACCCGCTGGTTGCCCTGGTCGCTGATGAGCACGGAGCCGTCCGCCGTCACGGCCGCCCCAATCGGGCTGTCGAGCTGCGCCAGACGGCCGGATCCGCCATCTCCCGAGAAGCCCGGCATGCCCGTGCCGGCGATCGTCGTGATCCGCCCGTCGGGCCCGACCCGCCGCACCCGGTGATCGGCCTCGTCGGGGATCACGATGCTCCCGTCGGCGGCGACGGAGATCAGCGCGGGGCTCTTGAGCTGCGCCGCCACGGCGGGGCCGCCGTCGCCCGACGACCCGCGCGTGGTGCCGGCGATGGTCGAGATCACGCCGCCGGGCGAGACCCGGCGCACGCGGCTGTTGCCGTAGTCGGCGATGAGCACCGAGCCGTCGCGAGCGATCGCCAAGCCAGCGGGCGTGTCGAGCTGGGCCGCGATGGCCTGCCCGCCGTCGCCGCTGAATCCGCCGACCCCGGTCCCGGCGAACACCGTCATGAGGCCGTCGCTGCTGAACCGCATGACCTGATCGGCCGCCGCGTCGGCGACGAGGATCGCGCCGTCGGGGGCGACGGCCACGCCGGCGGGCAGCGTGAACGTGCCGACCGGGGCCACGCTGTAGATGCGCTCCGAGGCGGCCCCGGCGGCGGCCGGCCAGGCTGCCGCGAGCGCCGCCGCGGCGCAGGCCCCGGCCACCAGGCGTCCAAGTGTCGTCCTGAGCTTCATGCGTCCTCCGTGCCATACGGGGGCTCGCGCCGTCGCAAGCCCGTCGCGTCCCCCAACGCCCGAGGAGCCCCGAAATTGGACCGGCTCCCGGCGGGGAACCGGGCACCGGCCGGAAGCGAGGCGCCGATCTCCGCCCAGGGCTGCCGCCAGTCCGGCGGAGCGTCGACGAGCAGCAGCGCCGGCGACGGCACTGTGAACCGCTCGATCGCGCCGCCTCCGAGCGCCCGCCAGGTCACGGAGAGCGGCCCCGGCTCGTCGGGCAGGGCCGCCGCCCAGCCCGCCGGGCCGGGGGTCGCGATCGTCGTGAGGCCGGGCTGCTCGACCGTGGCCGATCCGGCCTCCGGCACAGCGCCCCAGGTGCCGAACACCGCCAGGCGCCGCCACGGCCGCAGCCGGCGAATGCCGAGATAGGTCTCGGGGACCCGCCAGCCGACCGTCGTGCCCAGCCGGGCGACCAGCCAGGCGTCGCGGCCGGCCCCCAGCCGCAGCGACACCGCCGGTGGGTCCGAGGAGAGGTCAGATCCGCCGGCGGGCTGCACGCCGGCCACAACGCCCGGCGGGCCGCCGAGGTTGGCCTACGTGAGCACCAGGGCCAGCCGGGCCTGTCCGGCGCTGTGATCGGCGGCCGTGACCGTGAGCCTGATCACGTACCGGCCGGCCCGCAGTCGCCGCAGCGCGACCGGAAGGCGGACGGCGTTGCGCCCGCGCCGCAGGCGGACATGCCGCCGCGCCACCGTGCGCGTCCCGCGGAGCACCCGCAGGTCGAGCAACCCGGCCCGGGACACCGCGACCGGCAGCCGGACGGAGCGCACGCGCGAGCGCTTCACGGCCAGCCGGGCGCCCGCCAGGAGCACCGGCGACGCCGGGACGACCACTCGCACGGTGATCGTCTGCGGATCCGGCGGCGCCGGCAGGCCGGGCGACACCGCGCGAATCTGCCCGCTCGCGAGGTACACCGTCCCGTCGGCGGCCACCTGGACCGAGTCGACGTACCCGATCCCGGCGGCCGCGGCCGCCCCGCCGCTCGAGATCTCGCCCGACGACCCGTTGCCGGCCAGCGTGGTGATCACGCCCTTGGGATCCACCCGGCGGACGCGGGAGTTGAAGCGATCGGCGATGACGAAGCTCCCGTCGGGCGCGACCGCGACCCCCGAGGGGGCCCTGAGCGACGCGCCCGTCGCCGGTCCGCCGTCGCCGGCGAAGCCCGACGAGCCGTTGCCGGCCACCGTGGCGATCCGTCCGGCCGGGTCGATGCGACGGATCCGGTTGTTGCCGGCATCCGCGACGAGCACGGACCCGTCCGGGGCGACCGCGACCGCCGCCGGGCAGCTCAGGGCCGCGGCGGCCGCCGGGCCCCCGTCGCCCGAGAACCCGGCCGCTCCCGTGCCGGCGATGGTTTCGATCCGTCCGTCCCGGCTCACCCGGCGCACCCGGTTCCCGTTGCAGTCCGCGATCAGGAACCCGCCCGCGGGCAGGCCGGCGAGGCCGGACGGCTCCACGAGCGCCTGCGTGGCGGGGCCGCCGTCGCCGAGCGGGCCGCCGAACCCGGAGCCGGCGACGGTCGAGATGATCCCGTCGGGCCCGATGCGGCGGACGCGGGCGTTGTTCGTGTCGGCAACGAGGATCGAGCCGTCGGCGGCGAGCACGGGGGCGCGGGGCGCCACGCCGAAGCGGGCCAGGGGCGCCGGGCCGCCGTCGCCGCCAAAGCCGTAGCTGGAGCCTCCGGCCCGGACTCCGGCCAGCGGCACGATCACCCCGTCGGGCCGGATGCGGCGGACCTGGTAGGTGTTGCCGTCGGTCACGGTGATCGATCCGTCGGCGCCGAGCGCCAGGCCCGTCGCGTCGAGCGCGGCGTCGGTGGCCGGCCCGTTGTCGCCGAGGCTCGCGGCCTGGGCCGAGCCCGCGACGAGGTAGATGCGCTGCGCCGCCCCGAGCGCGGGAGCCGGGAGTGCCGCCAGGCCGGCGAGGATTCCTGCCGCGGCCACCCAGCGGGCCAGCCGCGGCGCGTGGATCGTTGCAGTGCTCAGCATTTCATGCTCCGTGTCCGCCTCGATAGTCGTCCGGGCCCGCCCGCTCTGAAGCTCGGTGCGCCCTCTGCGGACACGACGCGCGGGGCCTCGGGAGAATTGGCCGCGACCGAGATCCGGCGCCGCGGCGATCGCGTCACGCCTCAGGGACCGGCCTCCCGGGCCGGCCGAACGCCACCGGCGCCAGCGCGAGGCTCACGGCGCTCACACCGGTGCGGAGCGCCCACTCGGCAACCGCCGGGCGCTGCCCGGGGGTCGCGCGCGGCAGCTGCAGCACGGTCGTGATCGCCTCGGTGGCGTACCCGGTCCGCAGCGCGTCGCGCAGCACCGGCTCGGCACCCGGCCGGGCCGAGGGGAGCGCGGGATCGGCCATCCGCACCTCGAGGCGGTCGATGAGGCTCGGAGCCGCAGCGGGCAGCCACCACGCGCAGAGCCGCTCGACGCCGACGAGCGCCACGGCGGCCTGGTCGACCACCGCGGCGAGCATCGCGCCTGGGCCGGCGGTCGTCGCAGCCGGATCGTCGAGCAGCACCGCAAGCATCTCGCCGATCCCGAGGGCGACGGAGCCGGGATCGCTGCTGCCGTGCGCGGTGAACGTCCGGGCCAGCGTCATCGACCGCTCCAGCCGCACCCGGACGCGCGCGGGCATGGCCCGGCTGCCGAGCGCCGCACCGGGCCCGGCGCCTGGCGGTTCCGCTGGCTCTGGGGGATGCCCTGGATCCATGTCCCCAGGCGCCGCTAGGAGTTCGCGTACCGCAGGGTCACGATGCGGACCCGTCCCGAGAGCGCGGGTCGGTCGGCTTGGAATTCCGTAAAGACGAGGCGTCCAGCCACGCGGGCGCTCGCGCGAAACACCGGCTGCACATCCACGCTCGCGACGAGGGTCAGGCGCCAGCGCCGGCCGATGCCCGCCAGGGCTCCGCGGCTCGACAGGCGCGGGCCGCGGGCCACCCGGAAGCCGGCAGGCGAGAACAGCACCTGGGCCACGCGGCCGCGGGGGTCGACCACGACATCGAACAGCCGGGAAAGGCCGCGCCCGTACTCGAGCACGGAGCCCGACCGCTGCGCGGGCGCCCCCAGGCGCCGGCGCAGCTCAGGCACGCCCATTCCGAGCCGGACGCCGGCGACCGCCCGGCCCATCACGAGGGTTCCACCCAGCACCGGCCGCGCCGCGGCGTCCGCCGGGAGCGCGGCCGCCGCAAGGACAGCCGCCGCTGCGGCCATCGAGCGGCGCCAAGCGCGAATCCGGGTCGTCGCAGTCATGATCGAACGCTCCAACGCCGGCGAGCGGCGACTGTTGGCCGTGCGATGGCGGGCATCGAACATACGTCCAGCCGAGGAGGCGGGATCCAGGCCAACAACCCGCCCAGGCGGGGCGTTCTCGACAGCGTGCCGTCGCCTCCCGTCCGCCTCCCCCGCGCGGCTCCGCCCCAGCCCGGCCGGCCGCAGGCCGCGGCCCATGCTGCCGCCCGGTCGATGGCGTCGGCGCGGCCGCGGGCCCTGTCCTGCCCGCCGGCGGCTGCGCTGCCCGGCGTCGTCGGCGTGGCCTTCGGGGCGGCGTGGCTCGGGCAGTCCGGTCCGTCGGACCTGCGCGCCCTGCGGGTGAGCTGGCCCGAGCTTCCGCCGCGCCTCGACGCGCAGCTCAAGGGCTTCGCCACGAGCCGCCTCGGCGATGTGGCCCACCGGCAGGCGGTGCGCGAAGAGGTGCGGCGCGGCTTCCGCCAGGCCGTCGGCGGGCGCCTCGGGGCTCCCCGCCGGACGTAGCCGCGGCGCTACCTGCCGCGGCGACCGGCCGTCGGGCGCGAGGCCGGCTCGGGCTCCTCCTGCGGCGGGTCCTCGCCGAGCAGCTCGAAGGCCAGCCGGGTGGCGAGCGCCATGATCGTGATCATCGGGTTGACCCCGGGGGACGACGGCACCACGCTGCCGTCGGCCACCCGCAGGCCGGGGACCGCGTGCACGGCCAGCCGGCCGTCGACGACCGAGCCGTCCGGGTCCGATCCGGCCCGCGCCGTGCCGAGCGGGTGAAACGCCAGCGTCCGGAGGGTGCGCCGGTCCACCCTCCCGATCGCCGCGGCCACGGCGCGCCCGTTCGGGAGGGCGATCGGCTCTGCCCCAGCGACCGGCAGCGTCACGCTGCGGGCGCCGGCCGCGCGGTAGATCTCGGCCAGTGCCGCGAGCCCGCGCCGGAAGGCCTCGAGTTCGCGATCGCCGAGGGCGTACGTCGCCAGCGGATGGCCCGCGACGGATCGCACCCGGCCGCTCGGACGATCGGTCACCAGGACGCCGAACTGCGCCGTCCGCTCCGCCGTGTCCATGGCGGCCCGGTGCGCCGGGCCCCACCCCTCGAGCAGGGCGGCGAGATACGCCGGGGGTCCGGCGATGCCCTCGAGGATGACTCCGTCGTCCGCGAATTCGTCGACGTAGTAGCTCTGCGGGACGCCGTCCCACATGCCGACCGGATCGTCGAAGGCCGCCCGCATCGTCGTGGCCGGGTGCAGTGTGAGGTGGCGTCCGAGTGCCGGAGCCCGGATGCCGGACCGGCGCAGCAGCGCCGGGGTCGAGAACGCCCCGCACGCCACGACGACGAGCGGCGCCGTCACGCGCACCCGCGCGCCGCCGGCCGCGCGGGCCCGGACCCCGGTCACCTGCCCGCCGCGGGCGAGCTCCACCCGAACCGCCCGGGTGCGGGTGAACAGGCGCGCCCCCGCCGACCACGCCTTCGGAACGTAGGTGATGCCGGCGTGCTGCTTGCCGCCGGAGGGGCAGCCGTACGGGCAGAGCCCGGTGCCCACGCAGCCGCGCGAGTTGCGATGGAGGTAGCCGCCCGACCAGCCGAGGGCCTCGGCGCCCTCTCGGACGATGGCCGCGTTGCGACCAGCGAGGTCCTCCGGGACCTGGGACACGTTCAGCTCCCGCTCGACGCGGCGAAAATAGAGATCCAGGCCGTCGGCGCAGAGCCCCTCGAGGCCGGGCGCCTCAGCCCAGCCGGCCAGCACCGAGTCTGGGGGGCGCAGGCAGGTCCCGGAGTTCAGGATCGTCGTGCCGCCCACCGCCCGCCCGAGCGGGACGACGATCGGGGGGCGGCCGAGCGCCACGGTCTGTCCGGCGTCACGGTAGAGCTGCGGGATCGCCGCAGTGACCTCCGGGCTGAACTCGTCGGTGCCGACCCACGGGCCATCTTCGAGGAGCACGACCGACATGCCGCCTTCCGCGAGCTCCTTGGCCACGACCGCGCCGCCGGCCCCGGAGCCGATGACGCAGGCGTCGGCTCGCACCGCCGTGTCCCGTTCGAGTGCGGCGCCGTCGACGAGGTTCGGTGCCGACGGGGCGGTGAGCGTTCGCGAGTCGCGGTAGGCGTCGGGCCCGGAATCACGGACGCCGGGAGGGCTCACCACCGGCCGCCCGCGGCGCGGAGGGCGTGCGCGCGACCGACGGCCCGACCGCGGTCGTATCCGACCGAGCCCGCGACCGCACCGTCGTCGTAGTAGGCGAGCAGCAGGAGCGCGCCGAGCGCCCGCATCGGCGCCGCGAGCCGGCGGCGCCAGCCGTTCGCCCGCCGCGATCGCTGCGGACCGGGGAGCGTCGAGAAGCGCCGAGGCGAGCGGACGTCCGGGACGAACTCGATCGCAAGGAGCAGCGCCCGGACACCGAGACGGCTGGGAGCCGGCGAGGCCCTGAGCAGGCGTTCCAGCCGGCGCACGAACGCCGCCGACGCGGCTTCGTCCGACGACAGCGCGAGCACCGGGGCGGCCCACGCATCGAGCAGCGCCACGGCGGCCGCGGCCTCAGGCGCCGTCAGCCTGCCGCGGTCTTCGGCAGCCGGCACGGCGCCCGCCCCTCTCGCCGGCTCCTCGCCTCGGCGATGGCCGCCGCGGCCACCAGGACCGCCGCGGCCACGTCCCCGGCCGGAGGCGCATAGCCGCCCGCCTCGATCTGGGCGGCGAGATGCTCGAGGCGTTCCTGGCCACGCTGGCGATCGGCCCCGGCGGCGATGGGTCGCACGGGGGCGAGGACGCCGGTCCCGGTGGTCGCGCGATCGGCAGGCATGCGGTGCTCCTTTGCCTCGAGGAGATCAAGTAGCGAGCGCCGACCGCACGGCCCGGAGGGACGGAATGCCGTGAAGATCGGCCCGACGCTCAGACCCCAAACGCGCCGGGGGCACGGAATGTTGGCCGGGCGGCGGGCACCGGATCCGGCGGACGGCGCCAGCCCCGGGCGCGGCACGGAGTGCGGGCGCCGGCCGCGTCCCGGCCGGCGCCCGCGAGGAGATGCGCGGGTGTGCGCGTCCCCTGGAGGAGTGGACCGCGCGTGCGCCCGGTCCAGTCGCCACAACGGCTCGGGCGAGGCGAATGTTGGCCGCGCCGGCGTGCGGAACGGGCGGACGACACCGGCCAACAGTCGGCGCGGGAGCGCCGTTGCTGGAACGTGTCCCGCGACAGCGACCCCGCCGCCCTCACGTTCCGACCGGCCCCTGGCCGCCGGTGCCCGGCCTGCTCCGCCGAGGCCTTCGAGGCGGCCGGCCGGCTCCGCTGCTCGCGGTGCCTCTGGACCGGCCCGCCGACGCCACGCCGGAGCCGCCGGCCGCCCGCCCAGCGCCCCGGCCGATCAGGCTGACGCCAGGCTTCCGGCCGCTGCGGGATTGGGCGCTACGGGATGCACCCCGCGCTCGGGTTGCACTCCGGGGGCGGATCGCTCGGCGGCGGCGGGCTGGGCGGCGGATCGCTCGCCGGCGGCGGGGGGCTCGGCGGCGGGTCGCTCGCCGGCGGCGGGGGGCTCGGCGGCGGATCGCTCGCCGGAGGCGCCTTTGGAGGCCGGAAGTCGAGCCGCCCGCCCGACGGGGTCTTGCCGAGCACGGGCTCAGGGGCCCCAGGCGTGCGTTCCGAAGCCCGGCGCCTGACGCGGACATACGCGCGGCGGATCGGGGTCCCGGAGCCTGGCAGGACGTTCTGAGCCACGCTGGCCGCCTGCCGATCCGCGAGCGACCGCTGGGTCCCGACCCGCCGAACGGGCCGGCGGTGCACCCGGACCGGCCTCGCGGATGGGGGCGACGGCACGCGGGGAGCGGCGGACGCCGACGCGAGGGTGGCACGCGCCGGGACTCGATCGGACCCCGAGGCCAGCACGCCGCCCGTGATCAGCAGCGCAGCCACGACCCCTGCCGCCGTCGCCGCGCCGCGCAGGCGGCGGAGCCGGCCCGCCGGGCGCGCCGCATCGAGAGCGACCCGGGCGCCGGTCTCAGCAAACGCCTTCGACGGGACGACCGGCAGGACGGCCGCCAGTGCGGCCCGCTGGGCGCGGCTCCGGGTCCGGAACTCCTCGCACGAGGGGCAGAGTTCGACGTGCCGCCGGAGCTCCGAGCTCAGGCCGCCGGTCCATCCGGCCAGCGTCTCCTGCACCTCGCGGCAGGCGAGTTCGCGCGCATCCCGGTCCGCCATCAGGCTGCGGCGCGCCTGGAACACCAGCGCGCGGACCCGATTCGGCGAGCACTCGAGCACTTCCCCGATCTCGTCGCCGCTCAGGTCGCCCAGCTGGGCGAGCACGAGTGCGGCCCGCTGGTCGTCGGGAAGCCGCTGGAGGTCGGCCAGGAGCTGCCGGAACTCCTGCCGCCGACCGGCCTGGGCGAACACCCCCTCGGTGGCGGGAACGTGGTAGGCCTCGTCGATCGGCGCCGCGGGCCGGCGGGCGCGGAGCATCGAGATGCACCGGTTCTGCGCGATGCGATAGAGCCACGGGCGCAGCTCGATGGGCTTGTCGCTCCGGCGAAGGTCCTTCAGGGCGCTGATGAACGTGTGCTGGACCGCGTCTTCTGCTTCCTCGCGGCTGCGAAGCATGTGGGTGCAGAAGCCGACGAGCGGGCCGCAGTAGCGCCGGAAGGCCGCTTCGAACGCGCCGTCGTCCCCGGCGCGAATCCGTCGCACGAGCTCGTCGTCCGAGGGGTCGTCCTGTGATCTCGCCTCCGTGCGGGCATACAGGCTGGTGGGCATGTCGGGGTCTCCTCGTGTCTCCGTTGCGTCGGGGGCGGATGCACCAGCCCCTCCGTCCAGTAACGCACGGAAGCCGAAGATGTTGGGCGCGGCGAGAATCGCTCTCGGCCGCTGTGTTCGCTGCCAACACTATCGGCGCGCTGGCGTTCCAGCTGAATGGCGATGCGCCCCCGTCCAGACCCGCTCGACAACGCCGCCGCCGCCGTCACGGTGGCGATGGCCGCTTTCGACGTCGCGCTCGGGCTCGCGGCGATCGCCCGCCCCGCAGCCACGCTGCGCCTGCTCGGCCACGACGGCCCGTCGCGCGACGCGGAGGCGCTGTTCCGCCGCTGCGGCCCGATCTGGCTGACGTTCGCGGTCGCCCACGCCGTGGCGGCGGCCCGCGGGCGCAGCGAGGACTGGCACGCCCTCGCCTGGCTGCGGAGCACCGAGCTTGCCACCGACGTGCTGTGGTCGGGCTCCGGCTTCTTCGCGAGCCGGCGCGCTCGGATGCTCTTGCGCGGCGCCGGCGCGGGGAACCTCGCCCTCACGGCCCTGTTCGCCGCCCGCGCTCGCCGGTAGGGGCGCGCGTGGACGGGGCCGGGAGGGCCGGGGCGGGGCATGCCCCGCCCCGGCCGCTGCGCTTCAGCGCCGGCAGGGAACGGCGTCGGCGGCGTGCAGGAGCACCCCGTCGCGCCCGGCAAACGCGCCCTCGAAGCTCCAGGCTCCGCCCTTCGGGCACCCGACGGTCTCGAGAATGCCGCGGCGACGGCCGCCGATGGTCTGCGACTTCGAGACCCGCGCGGAGAACTCGGCCACGGCGATCTTCAGGCCCGGCGTCGGCTCCTGGAGGTTCTTTGGGAACGGCAGCGTCAGCTTGTAGCTGAAGCGGCCCCCCGCCCGGGAGAACGGCGCCTCGACGGCCTGGCCGACGCGCACGGGGCGCTCCGCCTGGAGATAGAAGAGCACGCTCCGCCCTCGCGGGCCGTTGAACACGGTGATCGTCGGCGTCGCCCGGATCGGCCCGCTCACCGCAACGGCATGGCCGCGACCGATCCGTGACCCGGCCGGGCAGGCGCGGATCCCGCGCCGCTCGATTGTCGCGACCGAACAGGACGGGAACAGCGCGCCGTTCCAGCGAAGCCCGCTCGAGAACCACACGGTGTCCTTGACCAGCACCGGCGGCGCCGAGCCGTCGGTCGCGCGCGTGGTCGCCGTGACCGCAAGCGCCGCCGGCGTCGGTGATTTCGGCGTTCCAGCCCGCTGCGGTCCGACGGTGACCGACAGCGTCTGCACGACCTTGCCGGCCTCCGCGGCGGCGACGGCGGGTGTGGCGACGGCGGCCGCCACGGCACAAGCGCTCACGGCACGGCGAGTGATGCGCATCGATCGCATCTCCTTTCGATGGAGGATCCCGGCCCTGCGGGCCGATCCCCGCGTAAACGCCGCGAGACGCCGATTGTTGGCGCGGGGCCGCCCCGCCCGCCTTCAGGCCGCGGCCGAGGCGACCGGCACGAGCGCCAGCGGCTCGTCGCGGAACCGAGGCTTGGCCAGCAGCATCTGCACGTCGTGGATGCGGCGCTCGGCGAACCCGGCCTCGCAGTAGGCGAGGTAGAGGTTCCACAGCCGCCGGAACCGCAGGTCGTAGCCCAGCCGCTCCACCTCGGACTCGGCCGCCATGAAGTTCGCACGCCAGGCGCGCAGCGTGCGAACGTAGTGGCCGGTGATGTCCTCGAGCTGCACGACGCGCAGGTCGGTCTCGCGCCGGACCGACCGGGCGATCGCCTCCTGCGAGGGCAGGCAGCCCCCGGGGAAGATGAGCTGGTTGATGAAGCTCTTCGAGGCCTTCTCGACCTCGTAGCTGCGCTCGTCGATCGTGATCGCCTGCAGCAGCATGAGCCCGTCGGGCGCCAGGAGCTTCGAGCACGCCTCGAAGTAGGTGCCGAAGTCGCGCCAGCCGACCGCCTCGATCATCTCGATCGACACGAGCTTGTCGTAGGTCCCCGCGAGGTGCCGGTAGTCCTGCTGGAGCACCGTGACGCGGTCCTCGAGCCCGGCCGCGCGAACCCGCTCGACGGCGCAGGCGTGCTGCTCGGCGCTGATCGTCGTCGTCGTGACGCGGCAGCCGGTCTCGCGCGCCGCGTGGACGGCCATGGCGCCCCAGCCGGTCCCGATCTCCAGAAGGTGGTCGGACGGGCGCAGCTGGAGCTTGGCGCAGATGCGGTGCAGCTTGGCCAGCTGCGCCTCGTGCAGCGTCGCGTCGGGCGCCTCGAAGACGGCCGCCGAGTACATGAGCGTCTCGTCCAGGAACAGGCGGTAGAGGTCGGTGCCGAGGTCGTAGTGGGCGGCGATCTGGCGGCGGCTGCGCCCCGGCGTGTTCCGTGGCAGGGACGAGCTCAGCGCCTGGGCGGGCGCCCGGACGAGCCGGACCCGGCGCCGCAGCGCATCGAACTGGGTCGCGTTGCGGGCCGCGAGCCGGATCAGGGCGACGAGGTCCGGCGAGGACCAGGCGCCGTGCGCGTAGGTCTCCCCGAGCCCGAGGCTGCCGCGCAGCAGCCCGGTCCACACGGCCGGGTCGTGGACGTGCAGGCACGCCGACAGGGGCGCGTGCGGATCGATCGCGCCGAACCGGTGCGCCCGCCCGCCGGGCTCGCGGACCACGAGCTCGCCGTGGCGGGTCCGCCGCTCCAGGAGCGCGAGCACTGCGGCGCGAGCGGCGCGGGTGCGCCTCACCGGGACGCCTCCGGCGCGCCCGGGTGCGGGAACGACGGCGCGCCCTTGCGCTTGAGCGCGAGCGCCTGGCCGTAGATGCGCGCGAGGGTGACCAGGCCCGCCGCCGGGTGGCGGAGGAGCACCCGCGTGAGGGCCGCGCGGTCGAGCGGCGCGCGCTCGAGCCGCATGGCCGCGTCGAACACCCGCTGGCCGGCCCGGTCGGAGGCGATCGAGATGGCCAGCGTCTCGCCCGGCGCCGACAGCTGCCAGCGGTACCGGTGGTCCATGTCCATGAACGGCGAGACGTGGAAGGCCTTCTCCGAGCCGCCGCCCGACGGGTCCATCACGTAGGCGTGGCGCTCCCCCCACGGGGTGTTCGTCACCTCGGCGACGACCGCCTCGACCTCCTCGCCGCCCGGCGCGAAGCAGTAGTAGAAGCTCACCGGGTTGAACGCGTGCCCGTACGTGCGTGGCGTCGTGAGCAGCCGGATCGGCCCCTCCGGGCGCCGCCCGGTCTGGCAGGCCGCCTCGTCGCGCACGGCCGTGTCGAGTGCCACCGCGGGGTTGCCCAGCAGGTCGCGGCGCCGGATCCGGCCGGGCGCCGGCCGGGACGCGGACCAGAGCGGGTGCTGCGCCAAGGCGCGGGGAAGCTCGGCGAGATCGAAGTAGAGCATCGCGACCGGATACTCGAACGCGTGCTCGACCGGCGTGCGGCGCCGGTGGGCCACGCGGCCCTCGTAGAGCCAGCTGTGGCGGACCGGGGCGGTCATGCCGCGAGCTCCGCCGGCGGCCCGGGCGCCGCCGGGGCCTCGAGGCCCTCGATCGCCCGCAGCCCGCTCCAGACGCCGTCTTCGTGGAAGCCCCAGCGCCAGTAGGCGCCGCAGTACCGGGTCCGGCGCACGCCGGAGATCTCGCCGTGGCGCGCCTGCGCGGCGACGCCCGCAGGCGTGAAGGCCGGGTGGGCGTAGGCGAACGTCCCGAGCACGCGGGCCGGGTCGATCCGCTCGGTGAGGTTCAGCGTGACGCAGTAGTCCGTCGGCGTGTCCAGCCGCTGCAGGCGGTTCATCCAGTAGGTGACCGTGGTGCGGCCCCGCGGCTCCGCGAGGAGGTGGAAGTTCCACGCCTGGCGGGCCTGCCGCCGGCGCGGCAGCAGCCCGGCGTCGGTGTGGAGGACTGCCTCGTTGCGCTGGTACGGAAGCGCGCCGAGGATCGCCCGCTCCGCCGGGCTGGGGTCGGCGAGCAGCGCGAGGGCCTGGTCGCTGTGGCAGGCGAGGATCACCTCGTCGAAGCGCTCGGCGGGGCCGGCCGCCGGGACCACCGCGACGTGGCCCGGATGGCGCGCGACCCGCACGACCGGCGACCGGGTCCGGACCGGCCGCTGCAGGCGGCGCTCGATGGCAGCGACGTAGGTGCGCGATCCGCTGGCGACGGTCAGCCACTGGGGACGGTTGCGCAGGCTCAGCATGCCGTGGTTGTGGAAGAACTGGGCGAGGAACCCGGCCGGGAAGCTGCGAATCTGCTCGGGGTCCGCCGACCAGACCGCGCTGACCTGGGGACCGATGAGCCGCTGCACGAACAGGTCGCCGTAGCCGCCGGCATCGAGGAGCTCGCCGAGCGTGCGGCTGCCGCCCGCCCGGCGCTCGCGGTCGAGGTCCCGGTTGAACCGCAGCAGGTCGGCGATCATCCGGTGAAACGCCGGGCGGGCGAAGTTCCGCGGCTGGCAGAAGAGGCCGCGCGGCGTTCCGGCGAACTCGAAGTCGTCCGGGCCGGGGCCGGCCGACACCGAGAAGCCCATGTGCGTCGGCTGTGTCGGCACGCCCAGCTCGTCCAGCAGGGCGGTGAAGTGCGGGTAGGTGCGGTCGTTCAGCACGATGAACCCGGTGTCGACGGCCAGCGGCCCCGCGTCGGGATCCTCGATGTCGACCGTGTTCGTGTGCCCGCCCGCGTGGGCGCCGGCCTCGAACACCGTCACGTCGTGGACGGGATCGAGGCGGTGCGCGGCGGTCAGGCCGGCGACGCCGGCTCCGATGATGGCGATGCGCATGGTCACCGGGTCCTACGCGGGCGCAGGCCGTTTTGGATGTCCCCCGGGTCAGACCTCGACGCCGGCCTGGCCTGCCCGCTCCACTAGGATCGTCCGCCCGGCCTGCGGCCTGCGCCGCCTCCGATCCCGTGACTTCGGCCGCCATCGACCTGTACTGGCTTCCGCTTGGAGCCGGCGGCCACTCGGTCCGCCTCAACGGCCGCATCTACGAGGCGATCGCGGCCGCCGCCGGGCGGCGCCCGCGGTGCGACCTCTATCACGCCGCGCTCGTGGTGCGGGATGGCGACGGGCGCTACGCGATCGAGATGACGCCGGCGTGGGCCAGCGCCAGGCCCGATCGCGGTGTGGTGGCTGGCGGTGCCGTCGGGAGCCGCACGGCCGGCCGCTGGCGGCTGTTCCGCTACGAGGTGCGCCGCTGGCGGGACGGCGTCATCCCCGACCTCGCCGAGGCGGTCGACAGCCCGCGCCGGCTCAGCACCGACGCGGCGGCGGCCCGGCGGCTGCTCGCCCTCGTCCCGGACGTGCCGACGCCCGTGTGGGGACGGGACGAGCTGCGCGCCGGCGAGATGTGGAACTCGAACTCCCTCGTGTCCTGGCTGCTCGCGCGCAGCGGCCTCGACGTCGATGCGATCCGTCCGCCGCCAGGCGGCCGGGCGCCGGGCTGGGATGCCGGCCTCGCCGTGGCACGGCGGGAGCCGGCCGCCACGACGTAGCCGCCGCCATCGCGCCGTCACGGCCGACGCGGGCGCGCGCACCGGAGCAGGCGGGTCCGGCCCTCGCGCCCGCACCCGCCAGCCGCATCGCGATAACGTCGGGCTCCGGGACTGGGACAGGAGAACGCAGGAACACCTGGTGGCCATGACGGAACCCGCACGATCCGGCGCTCCCGCGGCGGGCGGCGCCGAGGCGCGGAGGCGGCGATGAGCGCCGGCGAGCGCCCCGGACCAGCCGGGCCCGGCCCGAAGGTGGTCGCTCGCAGCGAGGAGACGGTCGTGCTCGACTCCTTCGTCGCCGGCCTCGAGGCCGGGTTCGCCGCGCTCGTGCTCGCGGGCGGACCGGGGATCGGCAAGACGACGTTGTGGCGCTACGCGGCGGCCCGGGCCGCCGCGGGGCAGGCACTCGTCCTGGCCGCGACGCCGTCGGCCGCCGAGGCGCAGCTCGCCTTTGCCGGGCTCGGCGACCTGCTCCGGCCCCATTTCGACGCGCTGGCCGAGCAGCTGCCGGGCCCGCAGCGGCGGGCACTCGCCGCGGCGCTCATGCTTGCCGATCCCGAGGACGCGGCGTCGGCGGCGCATGGCGTCGCCGCCGGGCTGCTCGGCTGCCTGCAGGCGCTGGCCCGCGACCGGCCCGTGCTGGTCGCGATCGACGACGTGCAGTGGCTCGATGCCGCGTCAGCCGCCGCCATCGCCTTCGCCGCCCGGCGCTTGCGCGGCGAGCCGGTCGGGCTGCTGCTGGGATGCCGGACCGAGGGGGCCGAGCCTTTGCCGCTCGGGCTGGACCGGGCGCCGGACCCGGAGCGGGTGCAGGTGATCGACGTGGCGCCGCTGAGCTTCGGCGCCGTTCATGCGCTCGTGCAGCTGCATGCCGGGCCGCCGCCGCCCCGGCCCGTGCTCCGCCAGATCCACGAAGCGTCGGGCGGCAACCCCCTGTTCGCGCTCGAGCTCGCCCGGGCGATTCGCGACGCCGGCGACGGCACGGACCCAGGGCGGCCCCTCCCGGTTCCGGGAACGGTCCAGGAGCTGGTCGCCGATCGCGTTCGGCAGCTGCCGGACTCGACGCAGCTGGCGCTGACGGCCGCCGCGGCACTCGCCGAGCCCACCGTCGCGAAACTCGCGCGGTTCGAACCGGGCAGCACTCCCGAGGCGGGCCTGCGCCCGGCCGCCGAGGCCCGGCTCATCGAGCTCGACGGCGAGCGGATCCGCTTCGTCCATCCGGTCTACGCCGCCGCGGTGTACGGCCTGGCGGACGCGGCCGCGCGCCGGGACGTCCACCGGCGGCTCGCAGAGGCGGCCGACGACGCCGACGAGCGCGCGGCCCACCTCGCGCTGGCGACCGACCGCCCGGACGCCGCCGTCGCCCGCGAGCTCGCCGACGCCGCCGCGCGGGCCGCCGCCCGCGGTGCCCCCGAGGCGGCCGCGGCGCTGTCCGGCCACGCGCTGCGCCTGCTGCCCGCGGCGGCCGGCGCCGCGCGGGCCGCAATCACGCTCGGCGCCTCGGACTACGCCTTCGCGGCCGGCGACACGGGTGGCGCCCGCCGGCTGCTCGAGGAGCTGCTCGGCAGCGAGGACCCAGAGCTCCGGGCCCAGGCGCTCGTGCGGCTGTGCACGCTGGCCACCTTCGACGGCTCGGTGGCGGAGGCGCACGACTTCGCCCAGCGGGCGCTGGCCGAGCCGGTGGAGGACCTCTCCCTGGCGGTGCGGATCCACCGGCGGGCCGCGATGGTGAGCATGGTCGGGCCGCACCTGCCCGAGGCTGAGGCGACGGCAGCGCGAGCGGTGGAGCTTGCGGAGCAGCTCGGGGACCAAGGCGCGCTGGCGAGCGCGCTCGGCAGCCTGGCGTTCCTGAAGTCGGCGCGCCGCTCGGAGGGGTGGGAGGCGGCGCTCGAGCGCGCCCTGACGTTGGAAGAGGCCGCGGGATCGGGCCTGATCGACGACTCCCCGAGCGCACAGGCAGGGCTGATCGCAATGGCCCGGGGCGACCTGCGAAGTGCCCGGCGGTATCTCGAGGCCGCACTGGCCGACGCCGTCGCCCGTGGCGGGGACCCGCTCGCCACGGGGCTGCTGATGTGCCTCAGCGAGCGGGCCTCGCGGGCCGGGGAGTTCGCCGCGGCGCTGGAGCTCGCCGAGCGCGGGCTCGTCGCCGCCGAGCAGAGCGGGCAGCACCTGCAGCGCTCCGGCCTGCTGTACGCCAAGGCGCTGGCCGCAGCGTGCCTGGGCCGGGAGGCGGAGGCACGGGCTGCCGGGACCGAGGGGCTCGAGATCTCCACGCGCTCCGGCCAAGTGTGGGCGCAGGCCGACAACCTCTGGGCCCTTGGGTTCCTCGACCTCTCCCGGGGCCGGGCCGAGGCGGCGCTGGCGTCCTTGACGCAGGCGGTTGACCTCCCGCGGGACGCCGGCGCCCGCGAGCTGGCGATCGTGCCGGCCCACGGCGACGCCATCGAGGCGGCGCTGGCCGCGGGCGACCGGGATCTCGCGGGCACGCTCCAGGAGGAGCTCGAGGCGGGAGCGCATGCCGCCTGGATGCAGGCCGTCGCGCTGCGCACGCGCGGCCTCATCGAGGCCGCGGACGGCCAGCTCGACGCCGCCGTCGCGACACTCGGGCAGGCCGTCGCGGACACGGGGCGGATCGAGGACGGGGCGTTCGCCCTCGCCCGCGCCCGGCTCGCCCTCGGCGCCGCCCTGCGGCGCACGAAGCGCAAGCGCCGCGCCCGCGAGGAGCTCGAGGCCGCCCGGGCCAGCTTCGACGCCCTCGGGGCGGCGCTGTGGGCCGGGCGGGCCGACGAGGAGCTCGCCCGCATCGGGGGCCGCGCGCCCTCCGGCGACGGGCTCACGCCCACAGAGCGCCGGGTGGCCGAGCTCGTGGCTGCCGGCCGCACGAACAAGGAGGTTGCGGCGGAGCTGTTCGTGACCGTGCGCACGGTCGAAGCGAACCTGACGAAGATCTACGCGAAGCTCGGGGTGCGCTCGCGCGTCGAACTGCCCGGCGCGCTCGACGGCAGCCGCTCCGCCGGCTGACCCACGGGCTGGGGATTTCCGGCCGGCCCTGCGGCCCGACCCCCAGTTCCCCGGGCGGCGGGGGCCGGCAAACGGTGTGGGTCTCCGCACTTTCGGCGCAGGCGGGCCGGACCTACCGTCGCCGGCATGATCGAACTGAACACCCGCAGGTGGCGCCATCGGGCGGCGGCGGCCGTGCTGACGGCGGCCACGGCCCTGGGTGGCGCCAGTGCCGCCGAGGCGCACGTCTACTGGACCAGCGCCGGCGCGCACGCGATCGGCCGCGCGAACCTCGACGGCACCGGCGCCAGCCCCGGATTCATCACCGGAGCGGGCTGGCCGACGGGCCTCGGCATCGACGCCGCGCACGTCTACTGGACCGACTACGTCAGCGGCACGATCAACCGGGCCAACCTCGACGGCACCGGCGCCAACCTGGCGTTCATCACCGGTGCGAGCGGCCCGGACGGCGTCACGGCCGACAGCCAGCACCTGTACTGGGCGAACTCCGCCGCCGGCACGATCGGGCGGGCCAGCTTGGACGGCACTGGCGTCAACCAGGCCTTCGTCACTGGCCTGGGCAGCCCGCAGACGGTGGCGGTCGACGGCCGCCACCTCTACTGGGTCAACGCGGCGACCGGCCGGATCGGCCGGGCCAACCTCGACGGCACCGGGGCCGACCCGAGCTTCATCACCGCGTCGACCGCCCCGCGCGCGGTGGCCCTCGACGGCCAGCACGTCTACTGGGCCGATCAGGGCACCGGCACGATCGGCCGGGCCGGCCTCGACGGCTCGGGCGCGAATCCGAGCTTCATCGCGACCGGAATCCAGGCGCCGTTCGCGGTCGCCGTGGACCGCGGGCACGTGTACTGGACCAGCAGCGCCGCGGGCACGATCGGCCGGTCCGCCCTGGACGGCACCGGCGTCACCCCGGCCTTTGTCACCGGCGCCGGCTCGGCGTTCGGAATCGCCGCCGATGCCGGACCCGCCGGAACCGTCTCGGTCGGCCCGGCGGCGCTCGACTTCGGAACGGAGCCGGCCGGGGCCCTGGGGCGGCCGCGGTCGCTCACGGTGACCAACGCTGGGCACGGCGACCTGCACCTCGGCCCGGCCCGGGTCGGCGGTGCGAACCCGGACGACTTCCTGATCTCCCGTGACGGCTGTGGCGGAACGACGCTGGCGGTCGGCGGCGCCTGCACCATCGGCATCCGCTTCGGTCCGAGCGCCACGGGCGCGCGCAGCGCCACGCTCGCCTTGCCCAGCGACGACGTCGCCGGCCCGCGCACCGCCGCGCTGTCGGGCAGCGGGGGTCCGCCCGGGGCCGGCCCCGCCGGGCCCGCCGGGCCGACTGGCCCCGCCGGGCCGCCTGGCGCTGCCGGCCCGGCCGGCCCCTCGGGCCCGCCTGGCGCAACCGGCCCCTCCGGCCCCCAGGGCCCGCGTGGCAGCAGCACCGCGCCGTCCCGTTCGGGCGCTGGCGCCACGGTGTCCTGCACGGTGCGCCGCCGCGCGGGCGGCCGGCCGGTCGCCGTGGCCTGTGCCGTGCGGCTTGCGGCAGCGCGCCGCGCGCCGCTGCGCTGGCAGCTCGTGCGCCGGGGCCAGGCCGTCGCCCGCGGGAGCGCCCGCCCCCGCGGCCGCGTCGCGACCATCCGCGTGGCGAACCCGGGCCGGCTTCCCGGCCGCCGCTACCTGCTGCGCATCGCCGGGCTTCCCGCCACGGACATCGTCGACCTGCGGCGGCCGGCATGAGCGCGCCCCGCGCAACCCAGGCGCCGAGCTTCCTGGTCGAGACCTACCTCGCCCCCGGAGCGGCGGGCGACCCCGCGACCGCCCTCTCCAGCTTCGCCGCCGTCACCGCCGCTCAGCCCGGCGTGAGCGCGGCCCGCCACCTGATGTCGGTGCTCGTTCCCGCGGACGAGACGTGCCTGCACCTGTTCCAGGCCGACGGCGAGGACGCCGTCCGCGCGCTTGCCCAGCGGGCAGGCCTGGGCCCGGTGCGTGTCGTGCCCTGCCGCCTGTGCGGAGCGCCGCCATCAGACCACCCAGCCACCCCGAAAGGACCCCAGCCATGTCCCGAAGCATCGGAGCAGTGATCCTCGAGCTCACCGGCGGCCGCCCGGCGGCGACGGCTCGTGAGCGGCCGTTCGCGCCCGCCGCAACCCGCCGGCGCCGCCTGCGGCGCCAGATCGCCGCCGCGGCCGCCGGCGTCGCGGTGTTCGTCGGCACCGTCGCTGTGCTGCCGGCTCCCGTGAAGCACACCGGCCCGGTGAACGGCGGCCGGGCCATCCCGGTCTCGCACGACGGCGGGCGCTGACCGCGGCAGGCAGCGCGACGTGGCGGCGGCGCCCACCCGCGCCGCCGCCCGTCCTGCGTCGTGCCGGCACGGGCGCGCCGGGCCCCGTCCGCCGTCAGTCCGGGAGCCGCGGCGCCGCGATGCCCGGTGCGCGCCCGAGGCTGACGGCGCGGGTGATCGCCACCGCTCCGAAGCGGTCGCGCACCCCGTCCACGGCGGCATCGAGTGCGTCCTCGTCGTGGGCGTGCAGCGGCAGCGCGAGCTGGACCGCGCCATCGTCGGCGAGGCCCGACAGCGAGATGCCGATACGCGTGATCCCGCGCGCCTCGACGAGCGGCATGGCCGCCGACAGCAGCCGCCGGGCTGCGGCCAGGATCGTCGCGGTGCGCGCGCTGGACTCGGGCAGGGTGCGGGACCGCGTCGCGCGGGTGTAGTCCCCGAACCGCAGGCGCAGGACTACGGTGCGGCAGACCCGCCGGGCCGCGCGCAGGCGCCGCGCGAGGCGGTCGACGAGTCCGACCACGAAGACCTCGAGCTCCTCGGCGCACACCCGGCCGCGGCCGAGGGCCCGCTGTGCGCCCATCGAGCGCCGGCGCCGGCCGGTGCGGACCCGGCGCGGGTCGCGATTGTGCGCCAGCGCGTGCAGGTGGCGGCCGGCGGCCGGTCCGACGATCGCCGACAGCGAGGGCTCCGCGAGCGCGGCAAGCTGGCCCACGGTGGCGATCCCGTGGCGGTGAAGCGTGCGCGCCGTCACCGGACCCACGCCCCACAGGCGCTCCACCGGGAGCGGGTGCAGGAACTCCAGCTCAGTTCCGGGTGCGACGGCGAGCAGGCCGTCCGGCTTGGCCACGGCGCTCGCGACTTTGGCAAGGAACTTCGTCGTGGCGATGCCAACCGTGATCGGCAATCCGACCTGCTCGGCCACGTCCCGGCGCAGGCGGGCTCCGATCTCGGCGGGCGTCCCCGAGATCTGCTCCAGGCCCCGCACATCCAGGAACGCCTCGTCGATCGAGAGGCCTTCGACCAGCGGCGAGGTCTCCCGAAAGACCGCGAAGACCGCGCGGCTCGCCTCCGAGTAGGCGGACATCCGGGGCGGAACCACCACGGCCTGCGGGCACCGGCGCCGCGCCTGCGCCCCGCCCATCGCCGTGCGCACCCCGCACGCCTTGGCCTCGTAGGAGGCGGCGAGCACGACGCCGCCGCCGACGATCACGGGCCGTCCGCGCAGCCGCGGATCGTCACGCTGCTCGACCGACGCGAAGAACGCATCGAGGTCGGCGTGCAGCATCGTCGCGGCGCCAGGCACGAACACATGTTCGCATCCGGATCAAGGGGCGTCGGCGCCGAAGCTGAGGTGCGGCCGCCGCACACGGCCGAGCCTCGGGTTCGCCCCCGGGGCTGGGGACGGGCGGCCGCTCAGCTCCCGGCGTACACGCCGTCCAGCCACGACTGCAGCGCCGCCTCCCGCGCCGCGGCGTCGATGCCGTCCGCGAACAGGTGCGCGCTCATGCCCACGACGCCGCCAAAGCGGTTGCGCCCGAAGAACCGGTACAGGCCGTCGGCCGTGCGGACGCCGAGGAAGTCGGGCGTCGCGAGAGGCGGCCGCCGCCGGGCAACGGCCTGGCCGCGCCGCCCGCCCGCACTCACCGGCGCGCGCCGGCTGGCCGGCCCGGTAGGTTCGCCCGCATGAGCGACCACGAGCCGGACCCCACCCCTGCTGGCATCTCCCGACGCGGCTTCCTCGGACGGTCCGCCGCCACGGTCGGAACCCTCTCGCTCGGCAGCCTCGCGTCGGGCGCCGCCGGCGCCGAGGCGGCGGCGCAGGCGCGCCTCTCCGGGATGAACGTCGTGATGTTCATCACCGACCAGGAACGGGCGATCCAGCACTTCCCCCGCGGCTGGGCACAGCGCAACCTGCCCGGCCTCACGGCGCTCCAGCGCAACGGGATCACGTTCGACAACGCCTTCACGAACTCGTGCATGTGCTCGCCGGCGCGGTCGACCCTGATGTCGGGGTACTTCCCCGCCCAGCACGGTGTCAAGTACACGCTCGAGCTCGACATGAGCCCGCCGAAGAACCCGCAGGTGCCGCTGCCGACGCCCGACACCCTCGCGAACATCGCAACCGTCATGTCCTCGGCGGGCTACAACGTCATCTACAAGGGCAAGTTCCACTGCTGCAAGCCCGCCGGCGCCACCTGGGCGCCGTCGGACCTGGCCAACTACGGGTTCTCGCGCTGGAACCCCGCGGATGCCGGGGCCGACCAGAGCATCCCCGAGATGGGCGGCGGCCTGGCGAACAACGACGGCCGCTTCATGACGTCGGTCGGCGACGCCACCGAAGGGGACGAGGGCGCGCTGAGCTTCATCAGCACCGCGGCCGCCGCCGAGCAGCCCTTCTTCATGATCGTCTCGCTCGTGAACCCGCACGACGTGCTGGCCTACCCGCGCAACGCCGCCAACGCCGGCTACAGCACCGAGTGGCTCGCCGGTGACATCCGCCTCCCCCTCACCGAGGGCGAGGACCTGCGCACCAAGCCCAGCGCCCAGGAGGAGTTCCTGCGGATCTTCAACCTCACGGGCAAGCTCAAGACCCGCCAGCAGAAGCTCAACTACCTGAACTTCTACGGCAACCTCATGCGCGCCTCGGACAACTACCTCGTCAACCTCATGGCCGCACTGAAGTCGGTGAAGACCGGGAACCGCTCGCGCGGGCCGTCGCTGCTCGACAACACCCTGATCATCCGCACTTCCGACCACGGCGAGATGGGCCTCGCCCACGGCGGGCTGCGGCAGAAGAACTTCAACTTCTACGAGGAGTCGCTGCGCGTCCCGCTGATCTACTCGAACCCGCGGCTCTACCCGAAGCCGCTGCGCTCGAGTGCGCTCGTCTCGCACGTCGACTTCCTGCCGACGCTCGCCAGCCTGTTCGGGGCGCCGCCCGCGGCCCGGTCGGGCTGGCAGGGGCGCGACTACTCGAAGCTCGTGCTCAACCGCAGCCGCGCGCCGGTCCAGGACTACGTCGTCTTCACCTTCGACGACTTCCAGGCCGGACAGGCCACGGGCCCCTACGTGCAGCCGCCGCAGCACATCGTGAGCATCCGCGAGCAGCGCTGGAAGCTCGCCGAGTACTTCGACCCGCTCCGCCGGGTCCGGTCCCAGTGGGAGATGTACGACCTCAAGCACGATCCGAACGAGGTCAGGAACCTCGCCCGGCCCGGCGTGCGGCGGACGGCGGCGCAGGAGGCCCAGTACACACGGCTCCGGGCCAAGCTCGAGCGCGTGCAGGCGACGCGGCTGCAGCCGCTCGGGCCCCGCGTGCCAGCGTAGCCGGGAGCGACGTAGGCGTGTGCGCGCACGGGCTGGCGCCGGCGGGACCCGGTCGTGAGAGCATGCCCGCCATGAGAACCGCACGGATCGCCCTCACCGCAGCGCTGGCTGCGCTCGCACTCCCCGGATCGGCCCCCGCTGCCACCATCACGCTCGGCAGCCCGCTGACCGCTGCGCCGAACGTGAACCTCGACTGCGGCGCCAAGCTCAGCATCTCGTTCAGCGACCTGAACAGCTACGTCGCCGGCCCGTCGAACGCAGCGGACTGCACCTACCGGCAGTCTGGGGTGTTCGGCTCCTTCAACGACCCGCGCGGCAGCACGGCCCCCGGGACCGGTCGCATCACGAGCATTTCCGTGCGGTCCGGCCCGACGCCGGGCCTCATCCGCTTCGTCGTCCTGCGCCAGCTCTCCGCCGCGGGCTCCGGCGGCAACGAGGGCGGGACGTACTGCTGCTACTTCGTCTCCGAGACCGCGCCGGTGCGCCCGGCCCCCAACACGGTCTCGACCTTCCCCGTGAACCTGCCGGTGGAGCGCAGCGTCGACCGCAACCAGGTGCTGACCAACGACCACATCGCGATCAGCGGGGTGTCGGGGACCGGGAGCCTGCCGGTCGCCGTCGTCGGCCCGCTGACCCGCGGCGCCTTCTACGAGCCGGGCGCGGTCAACGTCGCTGACTACTTCCCGCGCATGGGCGGGCTGCCGAACGACGCCGGCGCCGGCCGGCGCGAGGACGGGCTGCCGAACATCGAGCTGCTGATGCGCTGGACGTGGTGCGGCACGCCTGGGACGAGCCAGGCGCACGCGGCGCAGGCGGCGCAGGCCGGCTGCGGCGCCGCCGGGACGGCGCGGGCCGACACGCTGCGCGGCACCGCCGGCGCCGACCGCATCTGCGGCCTGGGCGGCAGCGACCGGATCAGCGGCCTCGGCGGCAACGACATCCTGTTCGGCGACCAGTGCGCCCGCACCGGCGCGCGCCCGGCCGCCGGCGCGGCGGCAAGCGGGGACGGCAACGACACGCTCTCGGGCGGCCCGGGCCACGACACGCTCTCCGGCGGCGGCGGGAAGGACACGCTCTCAGGCGACAGCGGGAACGACACGCTCACGGGCGGGCCGGGCACGAACCGCTACGCCGGCGGCCCGGGTGCCGACACCGTCAACGCCCGCAACGGCCGGCGCGAGACGGTCGACTGCGGTGCCGGACGCGACCGCGCCACGCTCGACCGCAGCGACATCGCCAAGGGCTGCGAGCGCGTCACGCGCCGCTGACGCCCGGCGGCCCCGGGGCCGGCGGGCCGTCCGGGACCTTCCGGTCGACGAAAGCGGCGGCATGCGCGCCAAGCGTCGAGTGGAATCCAAAGCTGCGCTGGGAGGCCCGTCCGCAGCGCCTGCACCGCCCCGGCGCCAGGGGTGGAGCCGGCCGCCGGGGACAACGCGCCTCAAGCCGCGAGGCGCGCGGCGAGGTCGTGCACGGCGGCGCGTGAACGCGTAAGGTCGCCCGATGCGGACTCGCCCGGCGCTGCTCGCGATCGCGCTGCTCGCGCTCGTCGCCGGCACCCCGGCGCAGGCCGCGGCGCCGACACCCGGCGCCGCCGGCCTCGGGGATCGCCTCGATCCCGGGCTCGGCAACGGCGGCTACGACGCGCTGCACTACGACCTCGACCTGCGCTACGCGACCAGCGCGCCCTCGCAGCCGATCGACGGCACGGTGACGATCGAGGCGCGAGCCACCCAGGCGCTGTCGCGGTTCAACCTCGACTTCGGGGGCCAGAGCGTGGGCTCCGTGTCGGTCGACGGGGTGCCGGCGCGGTGGCGGCGCGCCGGCGAGGAGCTCGTGGTCACTCCCCGCCAGTGGCTGCGCGACGGCGAGCGGTTCGACGTCCGGGTCAGCCACTTCGCCGCCGCGCCCACCGAGCCGGGCGACGATCCGGCCTCCACCGCGTTCTTCGTCCACCAAGACGGGTCGGCCACCGCGGGCCAGCCGTTCTTCGAGCACCTCGTGTTCCCGTCCAACGATCACCCGCGCGACAAGGCGACCTTCGCGTTCCGGCTCGACGTTCCCGCCGGGACCACGGCGGTGGCCAACGGCGTCCTCGAGGGCCGCCAGACACGCGGCGGCCGGACCGTCTGGCGTTACGCGGAGCGTCATCCGATGGCCACCGAGCTGACGCAGCTGGCGGCGGGCGACCTCGAGTTCAGCTCGCCGGGCCGCCGCCCCGGCGTCCAGCTGCGCGACGTGACCCCGCCGGCGATCACCGACGCGATGCGCCCGCACCTCGCGCTCGGGCCCGCGCAGCTCAACTGGATGGAGGCCCGCGTCGGGAGCTATCCGTTCGACTCCTACGGCACGCTGATCATCCGGGCCGACCTCGGCTTCGCGCTCGAGACCCAGACGCTGTCGCTGTTCGACACGTCCTGGTTCGACCTGTCGCAGGGCGTGTGGGACTCGACGATGGTGCACGAGCTGTCCCACATGTGGTTCGGGGACAGCGTCTCGCCGTACGAGTGGAGCGACCTGTGGCTCAACGAGGGCCATGCGAGCTGGTACGAGTTCACCTACGCCGAGGAGCAGGGGTTCCTCGAGGACGACACCGTCGGCTATCCGGACGCGAATGGGTACGCCACGCTCGACGAGCTCATGCGGGCCGTCTACGCGCATGGGGACCAGTGGCGCCACGACTTCGGACCCGTCGCGCAGCCGGCCGACGCCGACGCCCTCTTCAGCTTCCAGGCCTACCACGGCGGCGCCCTCGTGCTCTACGCGCTGCGCCAGGCCGTCGGCGACGCCACGTTTGGGCGCATCGAGCGTGCCTGGGTCGCCCGCTACCGCGACGCGTCGGCCAGCACCGGCGACTTCATCGCCCTCGCCTCGCAGGTCGCCCGCCGCGACCTGTCCGGCTTCCTCCGCGCCTGGCTCTACGGCCGGCGCACGCCGCGCATGCCCGGACACCCGGACTGGACGGTCGACCCCGTCCAGTCCGCGGCACCCGCGGCGCGGGCGCTCGCGGCTCCGCGGGCGCGGCGGCGCTGACCGCGGCCCGGCGCCGCTCGTTGACCGAAGGACGTGCCCTGACTAGGGTGGCCGAGGATCTTCGAGCGGCGGGGGGGCAGGACGTGCGGGGACGGACCATCGCGATCGCGGCAGCCGTCTCGGTGGCGCTCCTCGTCCCTGCCGGTGCGAAGGCCGCCGCCGTCACGGTGACGAGCAACCTGGACTCCGGGGCCGGCACGCTGCGCGCCGCCGTGGCGTCTGCCGGGCCGGGCGACGTGATCGGGTTTTCGGCCGCCGTGCAGGCCCAGACGATCACGCTGGCGTCGCCGATCGTGCTCGGCACGAGCGTGACGATCCGCGGGGCTGCCGGGCCCAAGCCGCTCATCACCGGCAACGCGGGGCTGTTCGCGGTCGACCCGGGCGTGCACGCCGTCATCGACCTCGTCTCGATCCGCAACGCCAACGGCACCGACGCCGTGGCCGCCGGAGCGGCGGGCGGGAGCCTGATCGAGAACCGCGGCACGCTGTCGATCACGAACGCCGTGCTCGCCCAGAACACCGGCGGCGACGGCGCTGCCGGGAGCGGCACCGGCGGCGGGGGAGGCGGCGGAGGGGTCGTGGCCAGCACGGGCACGCTCACGATCTCGGGCACGACGATCGCGGGAAGCACAGCGGGCAAGGGCGGCGGCGGCGGAACGCTCGGCGGCGGGGGCGGCGGCGGCGCGGTGGTCGCGAGCTCCGGGACGCTGACGATCCTCTCGACCAGCTTCGTGCAGGACACCGGCGGGAACGGGGGCGCCGGATCCGGCGGCTGCGGCGGTGGCGCCGGGGGCGGCGCGATCGCGAGCACTGGCAGCCTGCTGCTCGCCAACGTCACGGTCGCGACCAGCAAGGGCGGTGCCGGCGGGGCGGGCGGCGGCGGCGGCGCGGGCGGCCCGGGGGGCGGCGGCGGCGGGTCTGGAGGGGGCGGGGGCGGCTGCACTGGCTCAACGGACGGCGGGAGCGGGGGCGGCGGCTTTGGCGCCGGCGGCGGCAGCTTCGGCGCCGGCGGGCCGGGGTTCTTCGGTTCCGGCGGCGCCACCGCTTCCGGCAGCGGCGGTGCGGGCGGCGGCGGGGCCGGCGCCGACGGCGCCGACGGCGGGGCCGCGGGCGGACCCGGCGGCGCAGGCGGCGGGCCGGGCGGCGGCGCGGGCGGGGCTGGCACCGGGGGCGGGATCGGGGGCGGCGGCGGCACCGGCGGAGGCGGCGGCTACGGGGACGGTGGCGCGGGCGCCGGGGCCGGCGGCGGCGGCACCGGCGGGGCCGCAGGACCCGGGCTCGGCGGCGGCGGCGGAAGCGGCAACGGTGCCGTCGCGGTCTACGGCGGGACGGCCACGATCACGAACAGCACGCTGACCGCGAACACGCGCGGCGCGGGTGGCCCCGCCGGGGGGCCGGGCGCGGGCGCCGGCGCAGCCGGCGGCGGCGCCGCCGTGCAGCTCGCCGGGACGGTCGATGTGGTCAGCTCGATCCTCGCGAACAGCGTCGGCGGAAGCCAGTGCCGCGGCTCGCTGGGCGGGAGCGCGTCGCTCGTCCAGGCGCCGCAGGGCTGCGCCGTCCCGGCGGGGACGCTGTCGGCGGACCCGCAGATCGGCGCGGGCGTCGCCGACAACGGCGGCCCGACCCGGACCGTCGCGCCCTTCCCCGGCTCCCCGGTGATCGGCGCCGGCTCGAACCCGTCCGCGCTGTCCGCCGACCAGCGCGGACCCGGCTTTGCCCGCACGCTGCTGGGGCAGACCGACATCGGCGCAATTCAGGCGCCGCGCGTCGACGCCGGCCCTGACCAGGCCGTCACCCTCCCGGCATCCGCCGCCCTGGCGGGCACCGTCCTCAGCGGCGGCGCCGCCCTGTGGACCGCCGACAGCGGCCCTGGCCCGGTGGCCTTCGCCAACCCCGGCGCGGCGTCGACATCGGCTGCCTTCTCCGCCGCCGGCACCTACGTCCTGCGGCTCTCGAGCACCAAGCCCGGAGGGTTCGCCGACACCGTCACGGTCACCGTCGCTGCCGCCCCGCCCCCGCCTCCGCCTCCGCCTCCGCCGCCGCCGCCGCTCAAGGTGACGCTGACCGGCCTCAGCCTCAGCCCGGCCACCTTCGCGACCGCGTCGGCCAGCACGCCGGTTGCCGCCGCCGCCCGGGGGACCACGGTGCGCTGGACGCTCTCCCGCGATGCCATGACCACCATCACGTTCGCGAAGCGGACGACGCGCCCGCCCCGCGCCGGCCGCAAGCCGGTCCGGCGCCTCGTCCGAAGCGGCAAGGCGGGGGCGAACAGCCTGCGCTTCACGGGCCGCATCGCCGGCAGCGCGCTCTCCCCGGGCACTTGGAGGCTCACGATCACCGCCCGCGACAGCGACGGGAACGCGACCGCGCCGCAGAGCCGGACGTTCCGGATCGTCGCGGGCTGACCGCGCGGCGCCGATGGGCCAGGCCGTCGGACAGGTGCTCCCGCTCGCCGTGGCGGTCGCGTTCAGCCCGCTGCCGATCATCGGCGTGGTGCTGATCCTCGCGACACCGCACGGCGGGCGCAACGGCGCCGCCTTCCTGCTCGGCGCCGTGGCCGGAGTCGCCGCGGTCACCGGCGGGCTGCTGCTGGCCGCGAACGCCGGCGACGCCAGCGACGGCGGACACCCGGCCGACTGGGTGAGTGCCGGCAAGCTCGTCCTCGGGCTCGTGCTGCTGCGCTTCGCTTGGAGCAAGTGGCGCGCCCGCCCGCGCGCCGGCGAGGCTCCCGAGCTGCCGGCGTGGATGCAGGCGGTCGACACGCTCACGCCCGCCAAGGCGGCCGGCCTGGGCGTGCTGCTGGCGGCCGTCAACCCGAAGAACCTCGTGCTCCTGATCGCGGGGGCCGCCGCCATCGCCCAGACCGGCGCCGGCAGCGCCGATCAGGCGGCGGCGCTCGCGGTGTTCGTGGCGGTCGCCTGCGCCGGCGTGTGGATCCCCGTGCTCATGTCGGCGGCGATGGGCGCCCGGGCACAGCAGCCGCTCGAGAGCGTCCGCGATTGGATGGCGCGCGAGAGCGCCACGATCATCGCCGTCATCTGCGTGCTGATCGCGGCGAAGCTGATCGGCGACGCGATCGGCGGCCTGGCCGGCTGACCGGCGCCGGAGGCGCCGGTCAGGCGCCTGAGCCTGCCCGGCCCTGGGCCGGGGTCAGGCCGCAACGGGCGCCGGCGCCGCCGGGCCCACCCGGCACACGACGTCGAGCTCGGTCGGGGCGAAGCGGTCGACGTGCTCCTGCACGCGGCGCATGCGCGGCTTGAACTCCGGCGAGCCCTTCCAGGCGCGGACGGCGTCCATGCTCTCCCACGCCGCGAAGCTCACGAACCGCCTGGGATCGCGGACGTCGCGGGCGAGCACGGCCTCGCCCGCGCCCGGGAGCCCGGCTGCCCAGGCCATGAACTGCTCCCAGGCAGCCAGGAACTCGGCTTCGTGGCCGGGGAACGGCGTCCACGATCCGGTCGTATAGACGGGGGGCGGCATCGCGGCGCCCGTCATGACGCGGGGGCCGGGTCGGCGGAGACGATGCGCTCGTCGAAGACGGATCCGGCCTCGAGTGCGCGGCGAACCGGGCACGTGCGGGCGACGCGCTCGAGCCGGGCGATCTGATCCGGGGTCAGCCCGCCGGGGAGTCGGACCGCGACGTCGAAGCGGCGCGGCTCGGACTCGTGGTCGTACTCGACGTCGACCTGGACCTCGCCGAGGCCCCACTCCTTGCGCTGCGCGTAGAGCGCGATCATCGTCGAGATGCACGCCGCCAGCGCCGCGGGCAGCAGCTCGTGGGGCGCCGGGCCGGTGTCGGTTCCGCCCAGGCTCGCGGGCTCGTCGGTGACGAGGACGTGGCGGCCGTTGACGTCGACCTCGTGGCGCAGGCCGCTGCCGGTGTGCCGGGCGCTGGCGGTGAAGCTCATGACGTGCTCCGATCGATGTGCGGGGCTACCGCGCGGTTCCGTGGAGGTCGCTGCCGAGCAGCGGGCCGAACAGGCACACGTTGGCGGCGCCCGCGGCGAGCGGGACGAGCCCGACGACGGCCATGACGATGCCGGCGGTCCCGCCGACGACGGCGAGGCCGACGGCGATGAGCGCCAGGCCCGCGACGATCCGCAGGGCGCGACCGGCGGGGCTGCTCATGAAGGTGATGAAGGACACGGGGTTCCCTTCGCTCGTGGGTTTCAGGCCGCGGGGACCGCGGCGAGGCGGGTGTGGAGGTCAACGGGATTGCGAATGCACCAGGCGCCCGGGCAGCGATGGTCGGCGCGCTGCTTGATCGCCTCGAGCTCGTCGGAGTCCGCGTCGGCATCGACGTCGAGGGTCCAGTCGATCCGCTCCACGGGCGGGTTCTCGCTCACGCCGAGCGCCCGGCTCATGTCGACGCGGGCCTCGACGCGGGCGTGAAGCGACCGCAGCTCGACGCCGGCCCGGGCCGCCTCCTGCGCGTAGGTCATCGCGTAGCAGGCCAGGCCGCCCCAGAAGCAGTAGGCGAGCGGGTTGGGCGCCGAGCCGGTTCCGCCCATCGGCGGCGGGAAGTCGGCCTCGAAGGTGACGGTGCCCCCGCTGGGGAGGGGAATCTCGGTGCGGAACTGAGGTGCGCCCGGCGCGGCCTGCCACTCGCCGTCGAAGGCGACGGCCTGCACGGCGGCGCCGGGGTCGGAGGCGGCGCGGCTGGCGGTCTGCTCGACCGCTGCGACGTTGACGTTGTGCATGGCCGGGGCTCCTTCGCTTGGCTCGCGCGGAGATGCGGCGGCGGTCATGCCGCACCTCCCGCCAGGATGTCGTCGAGGTCGCGGATCTGCCGGTGCAGCCCGCCGCAGACCTGCTCGCAGAGCGCGAACACGCCGTCGTCGGCGATCGCGTAGCGGACGAACGTGCCCTGCTTGCTGCGCTGCACCAGCCCCGCCTGGTGCAGGACGCCGAGGTGGCGGGAGACGTTCTGCTGGGACGCGCCAAGCCGCTCGGTCAGCTCGCCGACGGTCAGCCCGCCATCGCGGAGCGCGTCGAGCAGCTTGATCCGCATCGGCTCGGCGAGGGCCCGGAAGCGCTGGGCGATCAGGTCGGCGAGCGGATCGGGCAAAGGATGCGGGACGTCCATGCCGCCATCGTACCACTACACAGTTGTATTTGAATATAGGGGTGAACTACGGGAGCGCGGCCGTACAAATCGCCGATGGCAGCTCCCCGGGGGGGGGCGAGGGAGACGGCGGCCCGGGTCGCGGCTCCCGGGCATGAGAGGCTTCCGCGATGGCCGACCGGAAGAGCACGGCCCTCGACCTCGCCGAGCGCTACGTGTGCCCCCAGCGCGTCGAGCTGCTGCGGGCGCTGGACATGGAGATCGTCATCGGGCGTCGCGAGGGCTACCGGATGTGGGACCTCGACGGCCGCGAGCTCCTCGACTTCCACCTCAACGGCGGCGTCTTCAACCTCGGGCACCGCAACCCGGAGGTCATCGCGGCCCTGACCACGGGCCTCGAGACGCTGGACATCGGCAACCACCACTTCCCGAGTGCCGAGCGCGGGGCACTGGCCGAGGACCTCGCGCGGCTCACGCCCGGCGACCTGCGCTACTCGGTCTTCGCCCCCGGCGGCGGCGAGGCGATCGACGTGGCACTGAAGACCGCGCGTCACGCCACCGGCCGGCGCCGGATCGTCTCGCTGCGCTCCGGCTACCACGGGCACACCGGACTGGCGCTCGCGGCCGGGGACGAGCACGCGGCGCGGTTCTTCCTGTCGGACGGCCCGGCGGACGAGTTCCTCCACGTGCCGTTCGCCGACCTCGACGCCATGGCCGCTGCCCTCGCCGACGGGGACGTCGCCGCCGTCATCGCCGAGACCATCCCGGCGACGTCCGGCTTCCCGCTTCCGCCCCCGGGCTACTTCGCCGAGGTGAAGGCGCTGTGTGAGCGCCACGGGACGGTCTACGTCGCGGACGAGGTCCAGACCGGGCTCGGACGGACCGGGCCGCTGTGGGCGATCGAGGCCCACGGCGTCGACCCGGACGTGCTCGTCACCGGCAAGGGGCTGTCGGGCGGCATCTACCCGATGGCCGCCGCCGTGCTGTCGGAGCGGGTGGCCGGCTGGCTGCACGAGGACGGCTGGGCCCACATCTCGAGCTTCGGCGGCGCCGAGGTCGGCTGCCGCGTCGCGCGCGCGGTGCTCGACATCACGACCCGGGAGCCCACCCGGGCGAACGTGGACCGCCTGTCCGGCCGCTTCGCTGCGGGCCTCGAGGAGGTGCGCCGCCGGCACCCGGAGTGGCTGGTCGAGGTGCGCCAGGCGGGACTCGTGATCGGCCTGCGCTTCGCCCACCCGCAGGGCGGGATGCTGATGACCAAGGCGCTGCACGGCGAGGGGCTGTGGGCGATGTTCGCCGGCTTCGACCGCTCCGTCCTGCAGTTCAAGCCCGGGCTCCTGCTCGACGAGGCGACCGCCGACGCCGCGCTGGCCCGGCTCGACGCCGCGGCGGCGGCCTGCGCCGGAGCCGCGGAGTGACGGACGGCGGCACCGGGCTTCCGGCCGATGCCGCCGCCCGGCTCGAGGCGTTCGAGCGGACCCTGGACTGCCGGGCGCCCGGCGCGCGCGGCGACTGCACGGTGCTCGGCTTCGGCGAGGTGTCGGCGGCGCTCGTGCTGTCCGCCCTGCCCGGCTGGGTCTGCAAGCGCATGTCCGGCTTCTCCGACGCTGCGATGGCTGAGCGCCACGCCGCCCTCATCCACGATTCCGTGGCCAGGATCCGGGCCGCCGGCGTGGCGGTCGTCGACTCCTGGACGATCGCGGTGCGCCTGCCCGGCCGCCGGCCGGTCGTCTACCTCGTCCAGCCCCGGCTCGATGCCTCCGGGATGGGCAACGTCATCCTGCAGACGGGCACCGACGCCGAGGCCCTCGCCGCGCTGCAGCGCGTGCTCGATCCCGTCCTGCGGGTGTGGCGCGGCAACCGCGAGGGTGCCGACGGGATCGAGATCGGCCTCGATGCCCAGCTCTCGAACTGGCATTTCGGCCCCGGCGGCTCCGCGGCCGGCGAGGGCGCGCTGCTCGACGTGGGAACTCCGTTCGTCCGGCGCGCCGACGGCGCCTACCTCCTGGACGTCGAGATCTTCCTGTCGGCGGTGCCCGCGGGCCTGCGAGCGCACTACCGCCGCGCCCGGGCCGTGGAGGACTACCTCGCCGACTACTTCGTCCCCCGCCGCGTCGTGCTCGACGTGCTCGGCAACTACCACAAGGAGGGCCGGCCCGACCGGCTCCCGGCGGCCTTGGACTGCGTGAACGCGTGGCTGGACGCCCATGCGGACGAGCTCGAGGACGCCCGCCCGCTGACCGCCGGCGAGGTGGCCGGCTACTACCGCGAGGACGCCCGCCAGCTCGAGCTGTTCCTCCGCCTGCGCCGGCTGGACCGGTTCCTGCAGACGCGCGTGCTGCGCCGCCGCTACGACTTCGTGCTGCCCGGCCGGGTCCGGCGCTGAGGCGCCCGGAGCCGCCCTGGCCGGCCGGCGCCCTGGCGGTGCCACGTGGACGGGCTGGTCATCTCGCCGCGCGACGCCGCGCCGCCCTCCGGCCAGCACCCGATGCCGACCCCCGCCGATGGCCGACAGGAGCGCGCGACCGCCCTCAGGCGGCCGCGGAGCGCCGCGCCGGATGACCCGGCGGGGAGAGAACCGACATGACCGTCGCCCTCGTAGTCGCCGCCGTCGGCGTGCTGGCACTGCTCGGACATCCAGCTGCCCGACAGCATGCAGCGCGCGATATCCCGCCAGGCCGAGGCCGAGCGCGAGAAGCGCGCGAAGATCATCGCCGCGGAGGGCGAGGCGCTCGCCGCCGGCGAGCTCGGCCGCGCCTCGCGGGCGCTGCCAGCGCCGGTCGCGGGCGGCGAGCCAGAGGCGCCGGCTGCCGTCCTGCCGCCCTACGGCGAGACGGTCGGCGTCTGAGCTCAGTGGGCGCGCGTGGCCGGGGCGACGTCGGCCCCGGCCGCGACGGGCTCACGGGCCCGTGCCGGCCTACGTCACGGTGAAGTCGGCCCGCATCCCGCGGCGATAGTGGTTGCGCAGGTTGCAGATCAGGACGTAGTGGCCCTTGGCGAGCTTGAGCCGGAGGGTGCGCACGACCTTGCCGGTCCGGACGTTCTCGACCTCGCCCACCGCGCCGCGCTCCGGGACCGTGGGGCCGGTGCCGAGCGCGGCGGCCGGCTTGGCCGTGCGGATGACCACGAGCTCGTGCAGGTCGTGCCCGGCGTTGCGCACACGGAAGGCAACTGTGCCCGCCGGCACCGTGGCCGGCACCGGGGTGATGCTCCACTCCTTCATCCGGATCGGGACCGGAGTGCCCTTCGGCCCGCTCGCCGCCCCCGCCGTGACGGCGGGCGGCAGCCCGGCTGCCGCCGCTGTGGCCGCCGCCCCCCAGGCGGCTGCCCGCACGATCCCTCGCCTGCGTCCCATCCCCGGCCTCCCCGTTCGTGTTCGCCCCGACCCTACGGTCGCCGCGCCGGGCCGGGCATCAGGGCGAAGCCCGGGTTGGGGTCCGTAGGTGCCACGGTCGCGCGACCGCCCCGCACCTGCTTGGCGCCCAGCCGGCCCGGTGCTACGTTCGCCGTTCGCATCCGATCGGAGGAGAGTCCTGTGCGCTCGCTCATCGCCGCCGGCACAACCGTCCTGGCCCTGTGGCTGGCAGCCGCCGCCGAGGCGAAGTTCCCGACGTTCCCCACCACGGCGATCGTCCCGGGGCAATCGATCGGCGGGGTGTCGATCGGCATGACCAAGCCGCAGGCCACGGCGAAGTGGGGACGGTTCGAGGACTGCTTCAACTACCGCGGCACCACGACGTGCGAGTTCCGGGCGCTCAGCACGCTGTCGAACGGCCAGAAGCTCGACAACCCCTACGTGCAGGTCACGATCAAGGCGGGACGCATCGTGGCCATCGAGGTCGAGTTCGCCGAGAACGCCGCCCTGGACCCCAAGCTCCAGCGGCTCAAGACGAGCAAGAACGTCCGCCTGGGCTCCAACCTCCCGGCGACGCGGACGAAGTACCGGATCCGGCTGACCGGCCGCGGGGAGGCGAACGAGTCGCATGCGCTGCTCAAGAGCCCGGGCAACCGCTGCACGCAGTTCTACGCGCCGGCCAAGCCGTACACTCTCATCGAGTCGATCACGGTCGGGATCTGCAGGTCGGTGTCGCTGCTGCTCTGAACGGTCAGCGGACGCCGCGCGGCGGCGCCGATGCGGCGGCCATGGGAGACTCACGCCATGGCCACCTTCGAACTGAACGGCAAGGTCGCGCTCGTCACCGGCGGCGCGCGCGGGATCGGCTTCGCGACGGCCCGGGCCCTGCGGGCGCGGGGAGCGACCGTCGTGGTCGTCGACCTCGACCAGGCCGCCGTCGACGAGGCGGCCGCGCGGATCCACCCCGAGCATGCGCTCGGGCTTGCGGCCGACGTGACCGACCGCGGCGCACTGCAGCGCGTCGTGGCCACGACGGTCGAGCGCTTCGGCGGCCTGGACGTCGTGATGGCCAACGCCGGGATCGTCTCGCGGGCCGCCACCGTGCGGGCGATGTCGACCGAGAGCTTCGACCGGGTCATCGACGTCAACACGCTCGGGGTCGTGCACACGGTGCAGGCCGCGCTGCCGGAGATCGTCCGCCGCCGCGGCCACGTCGTCGTGGTCGCGTCGGTCTACGCGTTCATGAACGGCGTCGGGACCGTCCCCTACGCGATGAGCAAGGCGGCGGTCGAGCAGCTCGGCCGCGCCCTTCGCGTCGAGCTGGTCCAGCACGGCGCGAGCGCGAGCGTGGCCTACTTCGGGTTCATCGACACCGAGATGGTGCACCGGGCGCTCGACGCCGACCCGCTCGTGAACGAGATGCTCGACACCTTCCCGAAGGTCCTGCACAAGCGGCTGACGCCGCAGCAGGCCGGCGAGGCCGTCGTGCTCGGGATCGAGGCCCGCAAGCCGCGGATCATCGTGCCCAAGCGCTGGATCGCCTACTCGGTGCTCCGCGGGATCCTCAACCCCGCGCTCGACGCGCAGATGGAGCGTGACGCCGCGACCCAGTCCTCGCTCGAGAAGCTCGACCTCCGCGCGGACGAGGAGCAGCCGACGACGGCGTAGGGACCGGCGTCGGCGGCGGCCCTGCGCAGAAGCCAACCTGCGCGCCTGCGCCACCGAATCGGTGGCTGAGACGCACGAGAACGCGGGCGGCCCTGCGCAGAAGCCAACCTGCGCGCCTGCGCCACCGAATCGGTGGCTGAGACGCACGGGAACGCGGGCGGCCGCGCACGCACGCCAGCCTGCGCGCCTGCGCCACCGAATCGGTGGCTGAGACGCACGGGAACGCGGGCGGCCGCGGCCACCGCCTGGGTGCCGCTCGCGCTGCCCGGCCGGGCGCGCCTTGCGGGGAGGCGGCGCGGTCGCGGCGTCGTCAGGCCCGGCCGAGCGGCGGCTCGAGCGCGGCCACGGCGTCGGCCGCCGCCCGGAACCGCGCGAGCCGCTCGGCGGCCTCGTCGGCGCTGATGCGCGGCTCGACAACGGTGTCGGGTTCCCAGGCGGGCACCGCCGCCCCGAGCGATGGGGCCAGGCCCGCGCCGAGCCGGGCGAGCGCGGCGATCCCCATCGCCGTCGCATCGGCGGACGGGTAGCGCTCGACCGGCACCTGGAGCAGGTCCGCCTGGATCTGGAGCAGCGCCTCGGAACGCGCGAGTCCGCCGTCGACGCGCAGGCGCCGCAGCGGCTGGCCGGCATCCGCGGCGATGCCCGCCACGATGACGGCGACGTGCGCGGCGATCCCCTCGAGGACGGCGCGGACCAGGTCGCCGGTCGTGGTGGCAAGCGACAGGCCGAGCCATGCGCCCCGGGCCTGGGGCTGCCAGAACGGCGCGCCGAGCCCGGACAGCGCGGGCACGAACGCGACGCCGCGCCCCGCGCCCGCAACGGCGGCGTCGACCTGGGGCGCGGAGGCGAGCAGCCCGAGGCCCGCCAGCCAATCGACCGCGGCCGCCGCGGCGTACACCTGGCCGTCGTGGCAGTACGTGGTGCGGCCGCCGGCCCGCCAGGCCACGCACGCGGCCAGGCCAGCGGTGGAGCGCACCGCCGCCTCCCCGGTCGGGGCGAGCACGAACGCGCCGGTCCCGAACGTGCACTTCGCGTCCCCGGGCGCGAAGCAGCGCTCGGCCAGGAGCGCGGCCTGCTGGTCGACGATCAGGCCGCAGACCGGCAGGCGCGGCCCGAAGGCATCCGTCTCCCCGACCGGCTCGGCGCAGCCGACGATCTCCGGCTGGCCGCCGGGATCGAGCCCGAACGCGGCACAGGCCTCCGGCGACCAGGCGACGCCGTCGAGGTCGAGCAGCAGGGTCCGTGAGGCGGTGGCCGCGTCGGTCACGCACGCGCCCGTGAGCCGCGCCGTCACCCAGGCGTCGATCGTCGTGATCGCGTCGGTCGCGCTGCCGCCGCCCTGCTCCCCCAGCCAGGCCAGCTTCGGCGCGGCGAAGTACGGGTCGAGCGGGAGGCCCGTGATCGCCGTGAGCTGCGCGCCCCGGTCCGCGAGCCGGCGGGTCACGGCCTCGGCGCGGCGATCCTGCCAGCTCAGCGCCGGCCCGCGCGGGGCGCCGGTCGCGCGATCCCAGCGCACGACGGTCTCGCCCTGGTTGCCGACGGCCACGCCCGCGACGGGCTCGCCCGCGTCGGCGAGCGCCGCGCGCCCGGCGGCCACCACCGAGGCGAGCAGCGCCTCGGCGTCGGACTCGGCGGCGCCGCCCGCGCCGAAGGCCACGTCCACCGGCGCCGACCCGGTGCCGATCACGGCTCCGCCGCCGTCCACGACGACCGCCTTGGTCGACGACGTCCCCTGGTCGATGGCGAGGACGTTCGTCACGGGATGAGCCTAGTGCCCTGATCCGGCCCGAGCCGGCCGGGTGCGTGCACCCAAACCGCGTGTGCGCACAGCCCGCGCGGCGGCGGCGCCCTCTACGATGCGGAGCGTGACGCGCCGACGCCCGGGCCCGATGCTCGCGCTCGCTGCCCTCGTGGCGGCAGTCGCCGCCGCCTGCGCGGCCGGCGCCGTGCCCGCCGACGCCCTCTTCGTCCTCCCGATGCTCGCGCTGGCAGTCCCGCTGCTGGCGGGCCGCTATCTCGGCGAGGAAGCGCTCGACCGCTGGCGGGCGCGCCCGCCCGCCCGCCGGCGAGGCGCCCGCGCCGCCGCGCCGCCGCGCCGCCCTGCCGCCGGCAGTGTCGGCGGCGGCCTGCTCCTCGCCCGGCACCTGTCGGGCCGCGCGCCTCCCGCGCCTCCGCTGCCGGCGCACTAGCGCCGGCCCCGAGCGCGGCGCCCCGCGGGGCGCCCGCCCTGCCGCATCCACTCCGCCAAGGAGGCATCCATGCGCCGTGCCCTGGCTGGCACGCTCGCCATCGCGGGCGTCCTGGCGATCCCCCAGGCCGTCCTGGCCCATCGGGGCAATCCGAACATGCAGTCGATCGTGCGTGCCATCGAGCCGCCGACGCCTGGCGTCTCGATCCAGGTGCTCAACCGCGACGACCGCTTCGAACTGACGAACCGGTCGGGCCGGACGGTCCTCATCTACGGCTACGGTGGCGACCCCTACGCCCGGATCCTGGGCGACGGGACGGTCGAGGTCAACACCCGCTCGCCAGCCTCCTACCTCAACGACGACCGCCTTGGCACCGCCCCGGTGCCAGCCAGCGCCTCGGCGACCGCGCCGCCGAAGTGGTCGGTCCTCGACAAGACCGGGCGCTTCCAATGGCACGACCACCGGATGCACTACATGGGCACCGGCGTGCCGCCGCAGGTCAAGAACCGCGACCAGCGTCAGAAGGTCTTCGACTACTCGATTCCGATCCGCATCGGAACCCGGAAGGGCGACATCGCCGGGACGCTGTACTGGACGCCGGAGCCCGGCGGCGGGCCGCCGGCGTTCGCGATCGTCCTGCTCGCCGCACTGACGCTCGCCGGCATCGCGGCGGCCGTGGTCGTGCGCCGCCGGCGGAGCCGGGAGACCGGCCCCGAGGCCGGCCGCGGGCCGCCCGAGCCAGCCGAGGAGGCGTGGTGAGGCGCGCCCGCCGCCCCGCCGGCGCGCTGGCGGCAGCCCTGGCGCTCGCCGGCCTCGGGCTGCCCGCAGACGCCCTCGGCCACGCCCAGCTGACGGGCACCTCGCCCCAGCGTGGCGCGACGGTCCGCATCGAACCGGGTGCCGTGACCTTTCGATTCGACGAGACCGTCGAGGGGAACTTCGGCGCGGTCCGCGTCTTCGACGCGCGCGGGGGGCGCGTCGATCAAGGCGGCGCCTTCCACCCGCACGGCACCGGAGCCCAGATCGCCGTGCGCCTGCGGCCCCGGCTTCATGACGGCACGTACACGGCGACCTACCGGGTGGTCTCTGCCGACGGGCACGTCGTCTCGGGCGGGTTCGTGTTCTCGATCGGCACGCCCGGCGCCCCGCCGGCGCAGACGGTCGCGCAGCTGGCCGGAAGCTCGGGCACCGGGCCCGCGGCCGACGCCGCCTTCGGCCTCGCGCGAGGGCTGGAGTTCGCCGCGATCGCCCTCGCGGCCGGCGGCGTCCTCTTCCTGCTGGCGGCCTGGCTTCCGGGGCTCGCCGGCGTGGCGGGCGGCGGTGCCGAGTGGGAGCAGGCATCCGCGGCGTTCGTGCGCCGGGCGCGCCGCGCGCTGCTCGCCGTGTGCGCGCTCGGCGCCGCCGCCGCGTTCGCCGGCGTGGTCATGGAAGGCGCGGAGGCCGCCGGAATCTCCGGCTGGTCTGCGGTCGACGCCAGCGTGATCCGCGAGACGCTCGGGACCCGCTTCGGACTCGTCTGGGGGCTCGCGGTGCTCGCCTGGATCCTGGTCGCGGCCCTCGGGTCGGCGCTCCTCGCGCCGCGCGGCGCCCGCGCCCCGGTCCTCGCTTCGGCCCGGCTGGGCGCGTCCGGCCTGGCGCTGCGGGCCAGCCGCCGCACGCTCGCCGGCCTCACGATCGCCCCGCTCGCCTTCCTCGTCGCACTGCCGGCGCTCAGCGGCCACGGCAGCCAGCAGGACCCGGTCGCCGTGATGCTCCCGGCGAACCTCCTCCATGTCGCGGCGATGTCGGCCTGGGCCGGCGGCCTGGCCGTGCTCGTCGCGGTCGTCCCGGCGGCCACCCGGCGGCTCGAGCCCGGCGACCGCTCCCGGCTGCTCGCCGCGCTGCTCGTGCGGTTCTCGCCGATCGCGCTCGGCGCCGTCGTGGCAATCCTCGCCACCGGCCTCGTCCAGTCGTACGTCGAGGTGCGGACCCTCAGCGGCCTGACCTCCGCGCCGTTCGGGCGGGCGGTGCTGGTCAAGCTGGGCCTGCTGCTCGGGCTGATCGCCATCGGCGCCTGGCACCGGCGGGTGAGCATTCCGCGGCTGCGGGCCATCGCCGATCGCCGCGAGCCGCCCGGGGCCGCCGGCCGAGCCGTGCGGCGCGCCCTGCGCGCCGAGGTCCTCCTGCTCGCGGCCGCCTTCGCCGCCACGGCGGCGCTCGCGAGCTACGCGCCGCCGGTCACAGCGCAGGCCGGCCCGGTCTCCCGGACCGCCGCGATCGGCCCAGCCGAGCTTCAGCTCACGGTCGACCCGGCCCGGGTCGGCGCCAACCAGGTCCACCTCTACCTGACCGACCCGAAGGACGGCCGGCCGTTCACGGCAGCGAAGGAGATCACGCTGTCCGAGCGCCAGCCGGACCAGGGCATCGGGCCGCTCCGGCAGGCCGCCGAGGCCGCCGGGCCGGGGCACGCGATCGTCCCGGCGGCGCTCCTCACCGTTCCGGGCAATTGGAAGCTGGAGGTCGCCGTCCGCGTGTCCGAGTTCGACGAGTACACCGCGACCGTCACGGTGCCCGTGCGATGAGGCGCGCGATCGCGGTCCTGGTGACGGCGCCGCTCGTGCTGCTGGGCTCGGTCGCCGCGCACCAGCTCGCCTACCTGCTCGCCGATCCGGCGGCGGCGCCGCGGGCCCGCCGGCTGGCCGAGTCCGGTCACGGCTACCTCACGCACCTGCCGCTGATGGCGATCGCCTGCGGCACCGTCGTGGCGATCGGCTGCCTGCTCGCGCTCCGGTCCGAGCTGGCCGGCCCTGGGGCCGTGCGCGCGCGGGCGTGGCCGTACGCGCTCGCGGCCCCCGCCGGCTTCGCGATCCAGGAGCACGCCGAGCGCCTCGCGGCCACCGGGCACGTGCCGTTCGGCGCCGTCCTCGAGCCCACCTTCCTCCCCGGCCTCGCGGCGCAGGTGCCGTTCGCGCTGCTGGCGTGGGCGGTCGCCTGGCTGGTCCTGCGCTCGGCGCAAACGGTTGCGCTCGCGGTCCGGCGCCGCCGATCGGCCGCTCCCCGCCGGACCCCGCGAATCGGCGCGCTGCCCGTCCCCGCCTGCCCCCTGCGCGTGTCCGCCCTCGCCGTGCTCGCCACGAGCGCGGCCGGGCGGGCACCGCCGGCCTGAGCCGCTGGCCCTGCCCGCCGTCCGCCGGATGGCGGCGCTCACCCACCGACTCAGGAGAACCACATGCGACGCAGCACCGTCGCGGCCCTCGCCGCGACCGCCAGCCTGGCGGCGCCCGCCGCCGCCCAGGCACACATCTCGTTCCACCCCAACACCGTCCCCGAGGGCGCGTTTGCGACCCTCACCATCCGCGACCCCAACGAGTCCGAGACGGCGAGCGTCGTGAAGCTCGCCGTTCAGCTGCCGGACGGCGTGACCGACGTGTCGGCCGCTCCGCCGCCCGGCTGGACGTTCTCGACCAAGACCGAGAAGCTCGCCACCCCGATTCAGACCGACGAGGGGCCGGTCACCGAGCAGGTCAAGGAGATCACGTTCACCGGGAACGGACGGGACGGCCGCATCCTGCCCGGCCAGTTCCAGAACTTCCCGATCCTGACCAGCCTGCCGGGCGCGGCAGGGAAGGTGCTGAAGTTCCCGTCGGTCGAGACCTACAGCGACGGGAAGGTCACGCGCTGGATCGGGCCGCCGAGCAGCGACCAGCCCGCGCCGACCATCAACATCACCGCCCAGAACGGCCCGATCCAGGACGTCGCCGGGACCGAGGCGGGGCCGCCGGCCGCCTCGGCCTCGGCCGCGGCGACGACGGCCGCCGCCAAGAGCCCGAACGACGACGGGCCGAGCACCGGCCTCGTCGTGGCCGCGCTGATTCTCGGCGCGCTCGCCTTGATCGTCGGGATCGTGGCGCTGGTCCGGAGCCGTCGGACCACGCCGCCGGCGCCCGCAGCCTGAGCGCACGGGGGGCGGGCGGCCAGCCGCCGCCCGCCCCCGGCCGTGCGCCGTACACTCGCCGCGTGGAGACGAGCGCCGCCGCGGCCTACGGCGAGATCCGCGCAGAGGCCGTCCGGCTCGCCGGGGGCCCGGGCGACATGCCGCCGCGCGTCGCCCTGCTCCACGCGATCTTCGTGGACTCAGGCCAGAACCACGTCTTCCCCGAGGTCGCCCTCCACGGCGCACTGTGGGCGTTCGGGTTCTACGAGCGGCGCGGCACGGTCAGCCGGATGATCAGCTGGCGCTACGCCTACGACCGCGAGGAGCGGGCCCGGCGGGCGTACATGCTGTTCGAGTTCGCGCAGGGCTTCAAGGAGGCCAACCGGTCCGTCTTCATCGACACGTACACGAACTACTGGTTCACGAAGCGCCACGGCGAGGAGTCCGGCGCCGCGGAGATCCTCCCGGCCCCGCTGCTCGACGCGCTCAACCGGGTGCACCGCGCGGCCCGGGCGGGCACGCGCTTGCCGCACGCCGAGCGGCGCGACGTGTTCGAGCGCGCCCTGCAGTTCGAGCAGGAGCAGACGGTCGGGCCGAAGGTGCGCGAGGAGGTCGCGAAGTTCGACTGCCCGGTGCTGACCGCCATCGTGCTGCGCCCGATCGTCCGGTTCGCGTACTTCCCGCGGCGGGAGTTCCTGCTCTTCCGGAACTTCGGCGACACCGACGAACGGATCGAGAAGGCGCTGCGCAGCTACGACCTCGCCGAGGAGGCCGGCTGGGACGCCGTCGGCTCCGCCATCCGCTTCCAGGGCGTCCTCCCGGAGCGGTTCTTCGCCGACCCGCTCGGCTACGCCGCCGGGCTGCGGGCGTCCAGCGCGCCGGCGTGAGGCCCAGCCGGCAGGCTCGTGAAGCGAATGTGAAAACCGAGTTGAATGGGCGGCGTGGATCTCGGGCTCATCGTCGCCATCGCCTTCGCCACGGCGTTTGCGCTCACGAACGGGTTCCACGACGCCGCCAACGCCATTGCCACGCTCGTCGCCACCCGTGGCGCCACGCCCGGCCAGGCGATCGCCCTGTCGTCGGTCTTCAACCTCGCCGGCGCCGTGCTCCTGGGCACCGCGGTCGCCGACACGATCGGGAAGATCGTCGAGCTGCCCCCGGACGACGCCGTGACGGCGATCGGGTCCGGCCTGGCTGGCGCCACGGCGTGGAACCTCCTCACCTGGTGGCGCGGGCTGCCGTCCAGCTCGGGGCACGCGCTCGTCGGCGGCCTGGTCGGCGCGGCGATCGCCGAGGGCGGCGTGCACGCGGTCAACTGGGGCGGCTTTGACGGGTGGCATCCGGTTGGCGTGATCGGGACCCTCGTGGTGCTCCTGATCTCGCCCGTGATCGGGTTCGTGGTCGGCTTCCTGCTCCTGCGCGCGCTGCGCCGCGGCGCGCAGCGCTGGACCCGGCGCTGGCGCCAGCCCCTGGTCGGCGGCGAGTGGGTCGCCGCCGCCGCGCTCTCCTACAGCCACGGTGCCAACGACGCGCAGAAGACGATGGGCGTCATCGCAGCCCTCCTCGTCGCGGGCGGCCAGCTCGACACGTTCTCGGTCCCGCTCTGGGTCAAGCTGCTGGCCGGCGGCGCGATTGTTTTTGGCACGGCGCTCGGCGGGTGGAGGATCATTGCGACCATGGGACGGCACATCTTCGGACTGAAGCCGCTCGACTCGTTCGCCAGCCAGACGTCGTCGACCGCCGTGATCCTCACGGCATCGCTGGTCGGCGGGCCGGTCAGCACGACGCAGGTCGTCGCCTCCTCGGTCGTCGGGACGGGCGCCGGGCGGCACCGCTGGCGCCACGTCCGCTGGGAGGTGGTGCGCGCCATGGGGATCGCCTGGATCATCACGATGCCGGGCGCCGCCGTGCTGGCCATCGCTGCGCTCGCGGCATGGAACGGGCTGGCGTCGCTGTGAGCGCCAAGCGCAAGCGCCGCTGGTTCCTGCCCGATGCGCCCGACGTGATCGGGATGCTCGGCGTCCAGGCCGAGGCGACGGTCATCGGGCTCGAGGCGTTCGCCCGCTGGGCCCATGGCCAGGCCGACCTCAGCCAGGCCGTTCGCGACGCCGAGCACGAGGCCGACACGCGCAAGGCGGAGCTGATCGCCACCCTGCGCGAAGCGTTCACGACTCCGCTGCAGCCTGAGGACATCTTCGAGCTCTCGCGCGGCCTGGACGAGGTGATGAACGGCGCCAAGGACACGGTGCGCGAGTCCGACGCGCTCGCCATGCCGCCCAACGACGACATGGCGAGCATGGCCAGCCTGATCGCCGAGGGCGCCGCGCATCTCCGGACGGCCTTCGCCGCCTTCGGCCACGACACCGCCGGGGCCGACGCCGCGGCCGCCGCCGCCACGAAGTCCCAGCGGCGCCTGGAGCGCGCCTACCGGTCGGCGATGTCCGAGCTGGCCGGCAGTGACGACCTCCGCGAGGTCGTCGGGCGCGGCGAGCTCTACCGCCGCATGATCCGCATGTCCGACGAGATCCTCCGCGTCGCTGACCGCGTCGGCTACGCCAACGTCAAGGAGGCGTGAGCGGCACGGCGGCGGCTCGGCGCCGCCGGGGGGCGTGGCGCTGGCCGGGCCGGGCCCGAGCGGGCGACCCCGCGGCTGACCCTCGGCTCCCCGCCATCTCGTGCGCCTGAACCACCGGATCGGTGGCTCACACGCACAGGTTCGCCCCGCCGCGCGCCTCCCGGCGTTCTCGTGCGCCTGGACCACCGGATCGGTGGCCCACGTGCGCAGGTTCGCCCGCCGCGCGGCGCCCCGGCATTCTCGTGCGCCTGAACCACCGCCCCGCGGTGTGTGACCCCCTCACAGCGCCGCCGCGCGCCGATGCGTACCCTCCGGGTACAGCGCGGACGCGCGCGCGTGAAACGAGTGAAGGAGCTACGACTGATGGCAGGGACCGACGCACTGGTCTTCGACGCGATCCGCACGCCCCGCGGCAGGGGCAAGCACACCGGGTCGCTGCACGGGACCAAGCCGGTCGACCTCGTGGTCGGCCTGATGCACGAGACGCTGATCCGCAACGAGAAGCTCGATCCCGCCAAGGTCGACGACGTCGTCCTGGGCTGCGTCTCCCCTGTGGGCGACCAGGGCGCCGACATCGCCAAGACGGCCGCGATCAAGGCCGGGCTGCCCGACACCGTGGCCGGCGTCCAGATCAACCGCTTCTGCGCCTCGGGCCTCGAGGCCGTCAACATGGCGGCCCAGAAGGTCGCCTCCGGCTGGGAGGACCTCGTCTTCGCGGGCGGCGTCGAGTCCATGTCGCGCGTGCCGATGGGCTCGGACGGCGGGGCCTGGGCGATGGATCCCGAGACGAACTACGACACGTCGTTCATCCCGCAGGGCATCAGCGCCGACCTCATCGCCACGATCGAGGAGTTCTCCCGCGAGGACGTCGACGCCTACGCGGCCCAGTCGCAGGAGCGGGCCGCGGCCGCCCAGGCCGAGGGCCGGTTCGCGAACTCGGTCATCCCGGTCAAGGACCTCAACGACAACCTCGTGCTCGACCACGACGAGTTCATCCGGCCGGGCACGACGGTGGAGACCCTCGGCGGCCTCAAGCCCTCCTTCGCCGCCATGGGCGACATGGGCGGGTTCGACGCCGTCGCCCTCCAGAAGTACCACTGGATCGAGAAGATCGAGCACGTCCACACGCCCGGCAACTCCTCCGGGATCGTGGACGGGGCGTCGCTGCTGACGATCGGAAACGCGGCGACCGGCACCGAACTGGGCCTCGAGCCCAAGGCGCGGATCCTCGCGACCGCACTCTCCGGCGCCGACCCGACGATCATGCTCACCGGCCCCGCTCCCGCATCCCGCAAGGCGCTGGAGAAGGCCGGGCTGACCGTCGAAGACCTCGACCTCGTCGAGATCAACGAGGCCTTCGCGGCCGTGGTCCTGCGGTTCGTCAAGGACATGGGCCTCGACCTCGCGAAGGTCAACGTCAACGGCGGCGCGATCGCGATGGGCCATCCGCTCGGCGCAACCGGCGGGATGATCCTCGGCACGCTCATCGACGAGCTGCACCGCACCGGCGGCCGGTACGGCCTCGCCACGCTCTGCGTCGGCGGCGGCATGGGCATCGCGACCGTCGTGGAGGCGCTGTAGCCATGGGCGATCGCAACACCATCCGCTACGAGCGCGGCGACGACGGGATCGTCGTCCTCACCCTCGACGACCCCGACCAGTCCGCCAACACGATGAACCAGGCCTACCAGGCCTCGATGGCTGCCGCCGTCGACCGCCTGGAGGCCGAGAAGGACGAGATCACCGGGGTGATCATCGCCTCGGCGAAGAGCACGTTCTTCGCCGGCGGCGACCTCAACGAGCTGCGGCTCGCCACCAAGGACCAGTCCGCCGAGGTCGCGGAGATGGTGCGCGCGCTCAAGAGCCAGCTGCGCCGGCTCGAGACGCTGGGCGTGCCGGTCGTCGCCGCAATCAACGGCGCCGCCCTCGGCGGCGGCCTGGAGATCGCGCTCGCGACGCACCACCGGATCGTGGTCGACGACCCCAAGGCCGTCGTCGGGTTCCCGGAGGTCCAGCTCGGGCTGCTGCCCGGCGGCGGCGGCGTCGTGCGCACCGTGCGCCTGCTCGGCATCGTGGACGCCCTCATGCAGCTGCTGCTGCAGGGCCAGCGCCTGCGGCCCGAGAAGGCCAAGGAGCTCGGCATCGTCGACGAGGTCGTGCCCGCGCGGGAGGACCTGATCCCCGCCGCGAAGGCGTGGATCCAGGCCAACCCCGAGGCCGTCCAGCCGTGGGACGTCAAGGGCTACAAGATCCCCGGCGGCACGCCGTCGAATCCGAAGCTGGCCCAGAACCTGCCGGCGTTCCCGTCCAACCTGCGCAAGCAGCTCAAGGGCGCGAACTACCCGGCGCCGCACCACATCATGGCCGCGGCGGTCGAAGGCGCCCAGGTGGACTTCGACACCGCGATCGAGATCGAGGGCCGCTACTTCGTGGACCTCGTGACCGGCCAGGTCTCGAAGAACATGATCCAGGCGTTCTTCTTCGACCTCCAGCGGGTCAACGGCGAGCGCGGCCGGCCGGAGGGCATCGAGCCCTTCGCGGCCACGAAGGTCGTCGTGCTCGGCGCCGGGATGATGGGCGCCGCCATCGCCTACGTGTCGGCCAAGGCCGGCATCGAGGTCGTGCTCAAGGACGTCTCCCTCGAGGCGGCCGAGCGCGGGAAGGGCTACTCGGTGAAGCTCGTCGAGAAGGCCGTCTCCCGCGGGCGCTCCACGCAGGAGCAGGGCGATGCCCTGCTCGCCCGGATCACGCCGACCGCCGATGCGAGCGACGCCGACGGCGCCGACCTCGTGATCGAGGCGGTCTTCGAGGACCCGGCCGTCAAGGCCCAGGTCTTCGCGGAGATCGAGCCGCATCTCGCCGAGGGGGCCCTGCTGGGCTCGAACACCTCGACGCTGCCGATCACCGAGCTGGCGCAGGGCGTCAGCCGGCCGGCGGACTTCATCGGGCTGCACTTCTTCAGCCCGGTGGACAAGATGCCGCTGCTCGAGATCATCAAGGGCGCCGAGACGAGCGACGAGACGCTGTACCGGTCGCTCGACTTCGCCAAGCAGATCAAGAAGACCCCGATCGTCGTGAACGACAGCCGCGGGTTCTTCACGAGCCGCGTCATCGGGACGTTCATCAACGAAGGCATCGCGATGCTCGTCGAGGGCGTTCCGGCGCCGACGATCGAGCAGGCGTCCTCGCAGGCCGGCTACCCGGCGCCCGTGCTGCAGCTCTCCGACGAGCTCAACCTCAAGCTCATGCGGAAGATCCGCAACGCGGCCAAGGCGGCCCAGGCCACCGGCAGCGGCTGGGACGAGCACCCGTCCGAGCAGGTCATCGACCGGATGCTCGACGAGTTCGATCGGCCCGGCAAGCTCGAGGGCAAGGGCTTCTACGCCTACGAGGACGGCAAGCGCACCGGCCTGTGGCCGGGCCTGAAGGACGCCTTCGGCGGCGAGAACCACGACATCCCGTTCCAGGACCTCGAGGAGCGGATGCTGTTCATCGAGGCGCTCGAGTCGGTCAAGTGCCTCGACGAGGGCGTGATCGAATCCGTCGCCGACGCGAACATCGGGTCGATCATGGGCATCGGGTTCCCCGGCTGGTCCGGCGGGGTCCTGCAGTACATCAACGGATACGAAGGCGGCCTGGCCGGCTTCGTCGCCCGCGCCCGCGAGCTGGCCGCCGCCTACGGCGACCGGTTCGAGCCGCCGGCCTCCCTCGTGGAGAAGGCCGAGCGGGGCGAGACGTACAGCGACGAGCCGGCGCTCGTCGCGAGCGCCTAGCGCGCCCTGCCCCCGGGCCCCGGCGCCGCGCCGGGGCCCGGGGCGCCGTGGCGCCTCCGACTTGCTTTCCTGCCTCGATGGCAGCCCGCTCGACCGTTGACGACGGCTGGGCGTCGCGGGAACTCGTGAGGGGCGAGCACACCGCCGTCGTCACCGTGAATGGGATCTTCCGCGCGATCGCGCTCGTGCGCGGCCGCGCCGCGGCGACCTGGATGCTGGCGCGCGGCGAGGTCGAGCTCGCGCCGTTCGCTCCGCTGTCCGCACGCGGGCGGCGGGCGCTGGGCGCGGAGGCCCGGGACGTCCGGCGCTTCCTCGCTCTCCCGGGCGGCGAGCGCCGGCGGGATCCCGCCGAGCCCGGCGCCGGCCCGGACGCGGTTCCCTGACCGGCGCTCAGGCGGCCAGCGCTGCGCGCGCGAGTTCGCGGTCGGTCTCCTGGACCCACGTGCCGGTCGCGGCGAGCCGGCGCGGCCGCTCGCCGCGGCCGAGCAGGATCACGACGTCGCCCTCCCGCGCGGCTCCGAGGGCCGCGGCCACCCCGTCCCGCCGCTCGGCATAGGCGGCCGGCGGGCGGCCGAGTCCGGCGGCGGCACCGCGCACCAGCGCCGCCGGAGGCTCTGGCGGCTCCGCCGCGGACCAGCGATCCGCGGTGACGACGACCTCGGTCGCGCCGGCGCCGGCGGCACGGCCCATCGCCTCGAGCTGGGCGTCCGGATAGACGTGCGGAGCGCTGAGCATTACGCGCACGCGGCTCCCGCCGCCGGCCAGCGTCCGGGCAGTGGCCACGGCGGCGGCGACGCCCGCCGCGTTGTGCGCGAAGTCCACGACGACGGCCACCGGGCCGCCCCCGTCCACCCGCTCGAACCGGCCTGGCACCGGAGGGCAGTCGGCGAGCGCCGCGATGGCCGCGTCGCGCGACACGCCAACGAGGTCCGCCAGCGCGAGGGCAAGGAGCACGTTGTGCGCCATGTGCGCGCCCAGCGCGGCCACGCGCACCGCAACCCGCCCTCCGGGAGTGACGGCGGCGATCTCAGTCCCGGACCAGCTGACGTCGACGGACGCCGGCCGCAGGTCCCCCTCGGCGCCGACGGTCCGGACGGAGGACCCGGCCGCGGCGAGGTCGACGGCCAGCGCGGCGCCGAACGGCTCGCCGACGCCGACGGCTGCCAGCGGCACCGCGCGGCCGTCCCGGAGGAAGAGGCCGCGCTTCGCCGCCGCGTAGGCGGCGGGAGTCGGGTGATGCCAGCCGTGGTCCTCGGTCAGGTTCGTGAGCGCCGCGGCATCGGGCGCGAGCGCCGGGCAGTGCTCGAGCTGGTAGCTCGAGCACTCGGCGACGACGAGATCGCCGGCCTCGGCCGGCAGCCCGCTCAGGGGCGGGCCGAAGCGCGTGTTGCCCGCGAGCGCCGGCCGCTGTCCGGCGGCCGCCAGGGCCGCGGCCACGAGCCGCGCGACGGTCGACTTGCCGTTCGTGCCGGTGACGGCGACGAGCGGCCGGCCGTCCAGCCGCCAGCCGGCCTCGAGCTCGTCGAGGATCGGGATCCCGGCGGCGCGGGCGGCCACGACGATCCGTGCGCTGGGCGGGATGCCAGGGCTCTTGACCAGGCAGCCCGCTGGCGGGCAGCCGAGCGCGGCGGCCCCGTCGCCGCCGAGTGTCGCCGCGACGCCCAGCGCCGCGAGGTCCGCCGCCGCCGCGCGCGTGCGCGGCTCGTCAGCCGCGTCCCAGCCGCGCACGGCGTCAGGCCCGCAGGCCCGCGCCAGCGCGCGGGCAGCCGCGGCGCCGGCGTCCCGCAGGCCGGCGACGAGATACGGCCCGGGCGGCAGCCCGGGCCGGGGGCCAGTTCCGGCGAGCGCCGCGGCTAGCCCTCGCGCACCGGCGGCGCGGCGCTCGAGTTCAGCGCGGGCGCGCGCATGGAGTTCAACGCCGGAGCGCCGACCGAGTTCAACGCCGGACCGCCCTGGGAGTTCAGGGCCTGAGCGCCGGACGAGTTCAACGCGGATCGGGCGGCGGCCGGCGTCTGGAGCGCCTCAGCGTGGTCGGTCACCGTGACCGTGAATCGAGACATGGCGGGAATCCTCCTTGGCAAGCGGGCTTGGCTCTGGCGAACCTAACCGATTCCCGGCGCGGGCGGGCGCCGGATCAGGCAAACGGGTGCGGCAGCAACGGCCCGAGCGCCTCGAGATCGAGCCGGCGGCCCAGCCGGTGGCCATCGACGGTGTCGATCGGCGCCCCGAGCCGCGCCATGCCAAGCGGCTCGCCGTCCCACCCGAACGTCATCGGGACCAGGCCCGGCACGAGCAGGCGCACGACCGCGAACGGCGCCGTGGCCGGCCCGGTCAGGTCGACGGCGAGCGGCTCGCCGGCGATGCCCGCGAGGTCCGCCGCCGGGCCGGCGGCGTCACCGACCTCGCGCAGGTCGATTTCGTCCGGCGCCGACCACAGGAACTCGGCCTGCTCGGCGGCGCCCGGCCGCCGCCACAGGTCGAGATGATCCTCCACCTCGGCGACGTCCTCGGCGCGCAGGTCGCGGCGAGGACGGCGCGACAGGCCGTCCGCGAGCACCGCCGCCTCCTGGAGCGCCCGGCCGGCCGCGGCGGCCGCCGACGGGCGGGCAGCGGCGCCAAGCGCCACCCCCTCCGGGCCGCGCAGCGCCGCGAGCACCACGGGGACCGTGTCCAGGGTGAGGTTCACCAGGTCGACCGTCCACCCGGCGCGAACGCACGCCGCGGCCCGATCGCGGACCGGCGTGGGAGCCGAGGCGAGCGCGAAGCGTTCCCGGGACAGCCGCTGCACCCAGGTCCAGAGGAAGGCGTCGCGCTCGATCAGCTCGCAGGCCGCGTGCTCGATCGCGTCCGCGCGGCGCGGGTGCGCTGCCACGCCCGAGCTGGTGACGCCGGGAAGCGGCGGCCCCTCGGGGTCGGCGATCGAGAGCGCCCGGACCGCCGGCACCCACTGCGGCGCGCCGCCGAGCGTGGCGGCGGGCGCCCACAGGAGCGGCTCGGCGGGGCCGGGGATGCGCCAGCCATGCGCCGCGGCCTGCCGCTCCGACCACCGGACCAGCTCGCCCACGGGCACGGCACCTTTCAGCGCCGCCGCCGGCGCGCGCACGAGGCGCAGGCCTGCCCCGTCGGCGCCCGCGCGGCGCTCGGCAGCCTCGGCGCGCGCGATGACCGCGGCGGCTTCCGGGTCGACGGCCGCGCCGTGGGCGATCCGCTGGCCCGCCGGCCACCACGGGCGCCGCGGCGTCGCCGCGAATCGCGCCCAGGCGAGCGTGAGCCCGCGGGCCGGGCCCTCTGCCGCGCCCCCGCCCTCGGCCAGCAGCGGGCCGAGGCGATGCGGCCCGTCCATCGCGAGGCGCCCGAGCGCCCCGGGCGCCAGCCGGCAGGGCTCGGCGTCCCGGTCCAGCGGGACCACCAGCAGCCCGTCCGGATCGGCGCGGCGCGCGGCGGCGATTCGCGCATCGGCGTCGGGCCCGTCCGGATGATCCCCGTGCACCGCTCCTGTCCCGGTCGCCGCCCAGGCATAGGCGTCCGCCCGGGCCGGCGGCTCGAGGCCCCGGGCGAACGCGGCCACCGCGGCCGCCCGCACCGCCGCCGAGACACCCTCCGGCAGGAGAAGCGCCTCGTCCGCGGTCCACACGGCGTCCGCCGGGACGTGGCTCCCCAGCGCGGCGGCGAGCGGAACGCCGGTGCGCGGCGCGACGCCGGGCCCGGGCCCGAGCACGCCGCCGTCGCGCAGGCGCTCCAGGACCTCGTGCGCCTCGGCGAAGCTGCAGCCGGCGCTCGCCGCCAGGCTCCCGGCGTCGGGGCCGGCCGCGATCGCCGCGGCGACGGCCGCCAGCGTCTCGGGACCGGCCGCGATGGCGAGCCGGATCTCGATCGTCCCCCGCACGCACACGACGGCGCCCGGCAGCGCCGCGACGAGCCAGCGCGAATCGGCCGGCTCGCCGCTCATGCGCCGACGAGCACGGCGAGCAGCGGCTGCGCGTCCCCGAGCCGCAGCGCGGCCGCGGCCGCATCGTCGGCGACGCCGCCCACCGGCCGCACCGGCACGCCGAGTTCGGCCGCGGCCAGGGCGAGGTTCTGCCACGCCGAGCCGGCCTCGATCAGCGCGAATCGGTACGCGCGGTTGCCGTACTTGCGGCCCTGGCGGGAGATCGCGGCGGAGATGACCACGAGCGGACCCCCGCGCGCCGCGAGCGCGTCGGTCAGCTCCTGGGGAACGAGGAGATCCCGGGCGTCGACCGGGCCGGCGGCCACCGCCCGCAGGGCTCCCGCCTCGTGGTCGTGCCACCAGATCCCGGGCTCGAGCGGCCCGACCGGCGCCTGGATCGCGACGTGGAGCAGCAGCGGATAGAGCCCCCCGGCTGAGGCGACCGGCGCGTGGCCCGCGCGCGTCGGGCCGTACGCGGCGGCGAGGAGCGCCGAGAGCTCGCCGAAGGCCACCGGGCGCGGCTCGGGCCGCAGCTCGGAGGACCGCCGCCGCGCGATCAGCGCCGCGACGGCCGTGTCGCGGGGGGCCAGGGCCACGGTGGGCGCCGGGCGGTGCTCGGGCACGACGCGCTCGCGCGCGAGGCGCGCGAGGTCGTCGGGACCGGGCGTGGCCACGAACGCCGACCCGGCCGAGGACTGCTCGTGCAGGACGCGCCAGGCCTCGCGGCAGTCCAGCACCGCGCCGGCGGCGACGAGCTCGCCGAGCAGGGCTTCGGCATCGGCGCGGTCGGCTTCGGGGAGCGCGGCGAGGATCTCGTCCGAGCTCCGATGGCCGTCGCAGCGGCCGAGCACGGCCGCCGCGAGAGCCGCGTCGCCCTGAACCCGGATCTCCCGGCGCGACCCGGCGACGACGACGTCGTCGCCCTCCCGGCGCGGCACCCCGGCCAGGAGCGGACGCAGGGCACCCGCGCTCACGCCCGCGGCCGCCTCCGCCCGCGGACGGCGGCGCCCCGCTCGCCCAGGGCCCGCGCCAGCCGGTAGGTGCGTGACTGGGTGACCGCCTCCAGCCGCGCCTCGGCGGCGTGCGTCCGGTCCCACACCGCTCCCAGCTCGGCAGCGAGGCGGTCGAGCTCCCCGCGCAGCGCGTCGATGCGGTCGTAGAGGTGGAACGTGCGCTGGGTCGCGGTCCGCTCGAGGTCCCAGTTGCGGCGCACCAGCCGCGCAAGCTCGCCCGCCGCGGTGGCCGGCGCGGATGCCGGGGCGAGGCCCTTGAGCGCCGCGCCGACCGCGTCGGCGTGGACCGACGGGCTGTGGTGCGTGACCGCGAGCTCGCGGGCGGCGATTCCGAGCTGCGGGTCGTAGGCGCCGAAGTCCGCGGCCAGGCGCTCGCGGGTCGCCACGCCCCCGGTCGCGAACCCGGCGAAGCCGTCGGCCTCGATCGCGGCGTAGCTGTCGGGCGTGATCCACCCGTCGAGGCCCAGCTCGCAGACGTAGGCGGCGCACCCGGCGGCCATCCCCTCGATGAGGGCCCGCCCGTAGCCGATCACGATGTCGGCGTCGCGCAAGCGGTCCTCCGGGGCGAGGGTCGGCGTCGCGGCGGCGCCGACCTGCTCCCACGGGATTCCGGCGTCCTCGAGCGCTCCGGTGATCAGGTCGCGCCGCTGGCCCCGCAGCCGATGGCTGAGGATGACCGCGCGCGGCCCGCCCGCCCGCGGGGCCGACCGCGGCCGGAACTGCATGTAGTCGACCGGCTGGCGCAGGCGGACGATCGGCACGTCGAGCGCCATCGCCTCGGCCCGCGCCCGCACGCGGTCGTTCAGCACGGCGACCGCCGCCACCGCGCCGGGCACCTGCGGCGGGAGCCCGACCTCGTGCTCGGCGGAATGCATCACGAAGAGCTGCGGCACGCCCGGCCGCTGCTCGGCCAGCGCGCAGGCGATTGGAGCGTCCTGGCTCACGATGGCGTCGCCGCCCGCGGGCAGGCCGCCGGGCCGGCAGATCCGGAAGCCCTCGGCCTCGAGCCGTTCGCTGAACGGCCCGGGCTCGAGCGTGCAGAGGACGACCCCGTGGCCGAGCTGCTCCAGGAAGCGCGCGAGGGTGGCCAGGTAGGTCTGGGCGCCCGCCGAGATGCTCAGGCTCTGGTCGCCGAGGATGACCTCCACGCCGCGAGCCTATCGGCGCCGGCGCGGCGCGCTCAGCCCGACGAGACCATCTGCAGGAGCGCCGGGAGGTCCGGATAGCCGCTCGACGCCCAGCCCGAGCGCTGCAGCGCGGCGATCTGCACGTCGGGCGGCTGCCCGGCGGTGCGCAGGATCGCTTGGACGCCGGGCGCGGCCTTCCCGTACCCCGCCACCGTGTCCTGGCCCTTGAGCCAGCCCGCCGTCGCATCCGCCGCCGTGATCGGGTTGCTCCAGATCGAGTTGCCCGACCCGTAGGTCCCGCTGTCGGTGTAGCCGATGTTCAGCCAGTTGTGGTTGCCGGCGGCTTCGCGCGACTTCGCCGCGCCGCTGGACTCCTCGGCGAGCAGCCAGGCGGAGATCACCCGCGGGTCCAGGCCGGTCTGGGCAGCCAGGCGCGCGGCGAACTGCTGCTGGCCCGGGGTGAGCTTGTCCGACGCGACGACGCCCGCCGGCTGCAGCTGGGCGAGCGTGCTGGCGAACGACGCGGGCGCCGCGCCGCCCGTGCCGAGGCTGCTCGTGCCGGGCACCGCCGTGATCGCCTGCGCCTGGGCGGCTGCGGCAGCGCCGCCGCCTTGCAGGGTGGCGACGTTGGCCTGGATCTCGGTGATGCGGCTGAGCGCGTCGACGATGCTCATCGCGTTCCCGGGTGATCGGACGCGGGGCCCAGATCCTGAGCCGGCGTCAGCCCCGCTGGAGCCCCGGGCGTCCGCCCGCCGCGGCACCCGGCGGGCAGCTTCCCGGCCGCCGCCGCGGCGCTCAGGCTGCCGCTGCGACCGTCGCCGCGGTGCTGGCGGTCCCGGGCCGTGCGGGCGCCGGCCGCCACAGGGCGTCGTGACCGATTGCCTCGCGCACCGCCGCACCCTCGGCGACGAGCGAGATGAGCGCGTCCTCGGTGGCCAGGAGGTCGGCGTCCACGAGGTCGGAGGGGCGCAGGACCGCAGCCAGCTCGGCCGTCGTGAGCCCCTCGGGGAACGCCGCGAGGCCCTCGGCCGCGCTCGCCGGCGGCGCCTGGCGCTCGAGCGCAGGGTCGAGGTTCGCGAGCACGAGGTCGTAAGCCTCGAAGAGCTGGAACCCGCCCGCCTCGGCGGTCCGGCCGTCCTCGTGCTCGAAGACGATCGACGGCGCGGTGTAGCGGACCGGGCCGTCGCTGGACGAGGCGCGCCCCTGGACGTCGGTCGGCGTCCCCTCGGCCGTCCGGGCGCGCGCCCGGTCCGCCTCGTAGGCCGCGACGACCCCAGGGGTGTCGAGGCTGGCCACGATGGCGTTGGCGTCGAGGCCCTCGACGCGCGCGAGCGCCCAGCGCAGGTCGTCGTCGTCGTCGAGCAGGCGGGGCGTCGTGAACTGGAGGAACTGCAGCGCGCGGAAGGCCGCCTCGCCGAGCGCAGGATCCTCGGCGCGGGCGGCGACGATGGCCCGGCAGGCGCGCGACGTCCCCGCCACGCGGGGCTTGGGATGCAGCTCGAACGGCATGCCGAAGCGGCCGCGGAAGACCGCCTGGCCACGCGTCATGCGCTCGGGGGTGTAGCCGCGGGCGACGTAGGCGTCGCCGCTCTCGCTCAGCCCGATCGTCACGAGGCGCCAGTCGAGCTGGTCGCCGAACCGCCAGCGCAGCCGGGCGTGGGCCGGGCGGGCCGAGTACGCCCACGGGCAGCCCGGATCGGTGAAGTGCCAGGCGGTGATCGTCGTCATCGCCCGGCGAACGCTACTGGGCGGCGCCAGCCGGCTCGCGATCCCGGCGCGCCGGCACCACGCGGTACTCCGAGGGGTCCAGCGCCCGCGTCGCCTCCACGTACTCCTTCATGTGCCCGGGCCAGTTGTTCACGATCCGGCCGTCGGCCTCGCGGTACCAGCTCTGGCACGCGGTCCAGATCGAGTGCTGCAGGCGGCGCTGCATCTCGGCATCGGACGCGGCCTGCACCTCCGGACGCACGTCGAGGGCGGGCGCGCCGGTGCGCCGGAGGTGCTGGAGCACCGAAACGACGTACCGCGCCTGGGCCTCGATCATCACGATGATCGAGCCCACCCCGAGGTTCGTGTTCGGTCCGTAGAGCAGGAAGAGGTTCGGGAAGCCGGCGACCGTGATGCCGAGGTGCGCCCGCGCCCCGCCGGACCACGCCGACTGGAGGTCGACCCCGTCCGCACCCGAGACGGCCATCGGCGCCATGAAGGCGTGGGCCTCGAAGCCCGTGCCGTAGATGATCGTGTCGACCTCGCGCTCCCGGCCGTCCGCGGTCACGATGCCGCGCTCGGTGATCCGGTCGATCCGGCCGGTCACAAGCTCGACGTTCGGCCGCTGGAGCGCCGGCAGGTAGTAGGACGAGAACAGGATGCGCTTGCAGCCGAACGGGTAGTCGGGCCAGATCCGGGCGCGGAACGCCGGGTCGCGGACCTGCATGCGCATGAAGAGCGTCGCCCACAGGCTCTGCGCCCAGCGCAGCGGCGGGAACCGCGTCAGGCCAGTGATGAAGGACTCCATGAAGAGCGTCATGCCCATCCGCCGCGCCGCCTGCAGGCCGGGCATCCAGCGGATCAGAGCCTTGACCGCCTTGGGATAGCGGGGGTTCCACCGCGGCGCGATGTAGGGCGCCGTGCGCTGGTAGACGTCGAGGTGCGCGGCCTGCTCGGCCACGGGCGGGACGAACTGGACGGCGCTCGCCCCGGTCCCCACCACCGCGACCCGTTCGCCGCGCAGGTCGTGCGCGTGGTCCCACTCCGCCGAGTGGAAGCTGTGCCCGGCGAAGTTCTCCCGCCCCGGCAGCTCGGGAATCCGGGGGCGATGGAGCTGCCCGCAGGCCAGGACGAGCGCGTCGGCTTCGGTCGTGCCGCCGGCGGCGTCGGTCAGCGTCCACGTGGCGCCCTCGTCGTCCCAGGCGGCCGCCGTGATCTCGACGCCGAAGCGGATGAGCGGGTCCACGCCGTGGCGGGCAGCGACCTCGTGCAGGTAGCCGAGGATCTCGTCCTGCGGGGAGCACGGCCGGGACCAGTCCTTGCGCTGCTCGTAGGAGTACGAGTAGAGGTAGGAGGGCACGTCGCACGCCGCGCCCGGGTACGTGTTGTAGTGCCACACCCCGCCGAGGTCCTGCGCCTTCTCGAGGATCGTCACGTCCGTGAAGCCGGCGTCGCGCAGCGCGATGGCCACGCCGATGCCGCTGAACCCCGCGCCGACGATCGCGATGCGCATGTCCCGATTCATAGCGTCTCGGAACCGTTCGCCGCCGGCCGCCTGCCGGATCAGGTCTCGAGCCGGCGGCGGAAGATCCGGTAGGTCCACGCCTGGTACAGCAGCACGACCGGCGCGACGAACACCGCCACCCAGGTCATGACCTGCAGCGTGTAGTGCGACGACGAGGCGTTCGCCACGGTGAGGCTGTTGCCGAAGTCCGGCGCCGACACGAGCACGCGCGGGTACAGGCAGACGAACAGGGTCGTCACCGCCAGGGCGATCGTGGCCGCGGTGCAGGCGAACGCCCAGCCGTCGCGGCGCGCCCGCGTGAACGCCATCGCCGCGACCGCGGACAGGGCCGCCAGGGCCGCCGGGATCGCCCCGGCGAGGATCCCGCGGGCGTTGCCGTCGTGGGCGACCGCGACCGTGGCGACGACGTATGCGAGGGCCAGGAGGCCGGCCACCGGGACGAGGCGGCCCGCCAGCGTGCGCGCCCGGTCCGCGAGGCCGCCCGCCGTCTTGAGCGACAGGAACGTCGCGCCGTGGGCCAGGCACAGCCCGACGAAGGCCACGCCGCCGAGGACCGAGTACCAGCTCAGGAAGTCCAGCGGCGACCCGGTGAAATCCTGCTTGGAGTCGAACGGCAGCCCCTTCAGGAGCGCCGAGAGCGCCACGCCCCACAGGAACGGGACGAGCAGGCTGCCGATCGCATTGGCCCACATCCACCCGCCTTGCCAGCGGCGGTGCGCGCTCTTGCCCCCCCACTCGAACGAGACGGCGCGCAGGATGAGGGCGAGCAGCGCGAGCACGAGCCAGACGTACGCCGCCGAGAAGAGGCCGGCGTACCAGACCGGGAACGCCGCGAAGGTCGCGCCGCCCGCCACGATGAGCCAGACCTCGTTGCCGTCCCAGACCGGCCCGATGGCCTCGAGCATCGTGTCGCGGTCGCGGTCGGCCCGTCCGAGCACGGGCAGCAGCATCCCGACGCCGAAGTCGAAGCCTTCGAGCACGAGATACCCGGCCCAGAAGAAGGCGATGAGGAAGAACCACAGGTCGGGGAGGGACACCTCGCTAGTACCTCAGGACGGGCTCGGGCTCGGCCTCGGCTGGCGGGGCGGCGTCGGGGAGGTCGCGACGGGCGTAGCGGCGCATGAGCCAGAAGTCCGTCACGCCCAAGGCGAGGTAGAGCGAGACGAACACGGCGAGGCTGAAGATCGCCTGCCCTGTGGTGAGGCTCGGGGTCACCGCGTCGGCGGTCTTGAGGAGGCCCTGCACCGCCCAGGGCTGGCGCCCGGCCTCGGTGAACACCCACCCCGCCGCCGAGGAGATGAACGGCAGCGCGATCGCCCCGATGGCCAGGCGCAGATACCACCTCGTCGTGTCGAACCGCCCCCGCCGCCACAGCAGCCAGCCCAGCAGGGCGACGAGCAGCGACAAGCTGCCGGCGTAGGCCATGATCCGGATCGACCAGTAGGTGAGATGGACGTCGGGGATGTAGTTGCCGGGGCCGTACTGCGCCTGCTCGTCGGCATTGACCTGGTTGAGCCCTTCGACGGTCCCGTTGAAGCTGTTGGTGGCGAGGAACGAGAGCAGCCCGGGGATCTCGATCGAGAAGCTCGGATCGGGATCACTCTGGCTGAACCCGCCGATCTGGAACAGCGAGAACGAGGCGCTCTTCTCGGTGTTCCACAGCGCCTCGGCCGAGGCGATCTTCATCGGCTGCTGCTCGGTGATGATCACCCCGAACTCGCTGCCGATGCCGAGGTTGAGGGCCGTGACCGGCACCGCGACGATGAGCGCGAGCTTGGCCGCCAGGCGGAAGGCGGCGGCCTCGTGCTGGCGCAGCAGGTGCCAGGCGGCGACGCCGAGCACGAGGAAGGCGCCGGTCATCAGCGCAGCGAGCAGCGTGTGCGCGACCGCCCACCAGGCCCACTCGTTCCCGAACACCTTCGTGATGCTGTCCATCACGGGGCGGCCCGTGGCCGGGTTGATCGTGTACCCCGTCGGGTGCTGCATCCACGAGTTCGCGATGAGGATGAACGTCGAGGACAGCCAGGTTCCGAGCACGACGAGCCAGATCGTCGCGAGGTGCACTCGCGGGCTCAGGCGGTCGCGCCCGAAGATCCACAGGCCGATGAAGGTCGACTCGAGGAAGAAGGCGGCAAGGCCCTCCATCGCCAGCGGGGCGCCGAAGACGTCGCCGACGGTCTTCGAGTACGTCGACCAGTTCATCCCGAACTCGAACTCCTGGACGAGCCCGGTCGCGGCGCCGATCGCGAAGTTGATCACGAAGAGCGTCCCGAAGAAGTGGGTGAGCCGCAGCCAGCGCTCGTCCCGGGTCCGGTACCAGGCGGTCTGCATGATCGCCACGAGCGGCGCGAGGCCGAGGGTGAGCGGGACGAAGATGAAGTGGTAGAGCGACGTCAGCGCGAACTGCAGGCGCGACAGCTCCACCACCGAGTCCGAGGCGGCGAGGACGGTGCTCATGACGCTCCGGCGGCCATGTGATGCGGGAGCATCGCACCCGGGGCGGCCACGTGCACGGCGGCGGGCCCGGACGATGCCGGGTCCCGGGCGCGATGGCGCCTGGGACCCGGCGGCCGGCTCAGCGCGGCCGGGCGCTGAACGTGGACTCTCCGACGCAGGAGTAGATGATCATCGCCGGCATCGGGTAGGTCGGGACGATGAAGGAGAACGTCACGTGCAGCCGGCCCGAGAGGGCGCCGCGGCGGCCGTTCTTCAGGCTCACCTTGTAGTTCTTGGTGACCTTGCTGTAGTAGAGCGCCGGCTTCTGCAGGTCCTTGAACGCGACCTCCTTGCCGACGATCTCGTAGCCGGGCGGGGTGAAGATCTCGGCGCCCGCGATCGACCGCTCGCCCACCCGGTTGATCGGCAGGCAGACGGTCGGGACCATCGTGGAGATCCACCAGACCTTGCTGCCCTGGCGCTTGAAGGTGATCGTGTGGCCGCCGCGGGTCTTGCCCTTGTAGTCGACGGTCTTCGCGGCCGACGCCGGGGCGGCGGCCGCCAGGGCCGCGGCGGCGGCGAGGGCGGCGGCGCGGGCCATGCGGCCGGGGCGGCGGGTGCTGCGGGTGCGGCGGGTCATGTCAGGCCTCCTTGGTGGCGATCAGCGGTGCGGCGCAGCCTGCCCGCCGCGCGCGCGCCTGCCATCGAGGCCGACCCCAAAGTGCGCCCCCAGGGTTTCCCGGGCGGCGTTCCCTAAGGGGCCGCTGGGGCTGGAGACGACCGCCGGTGCGGGCCGACGGTCAGGCCTCGCCCCGGCTGCTGCGCGCCGCGGCGCGGCGCCGCCGGGCGGGGCGCGCCGCCGGCGACGCCGCCGCGAGCAGCTCGGCGAGGCCCGCCTCGATCCCGTCGCACAGGACCTGGAGGTCCTCGGACGTGTCGTAGTCGCCGGTGACGCCGAAGTTCAGCCCGCCGTCGTAGGAGAAGATGGCCACGCCGACCCGGACGTTGCCGCCGAGCGGGACGTAGGGGAACGCCTCGAGCATCCGGCGCCCGACGGCGTAGAGCGGGTACTGGGGGCCCGGCACGTTCGTCGTGACCGTGTTGACGCTGCGCTGCCCGACGTGGGCGGCGACCCGCTCCCCGAGCGCGAGGAGCATCGGCGGAGCGAACCCGCCCAGCGACGTGAGCACCTCTCCCGCCACCGCCTCTTTGGACGCCTTGAGGTGCTCCATCTGGGCGCGGACCGCCCCGAGGCGCTCCACCGGGGACTCGATCCCGATCGGCAGCTCCGCGAACATCGCCGACACCCGGTTGTCGTAGGTGCCGCGCTGGCCGGGCGTCCGCACCGACACCGGCACGAGCGTGCGGACGACCAGATCCTCGACCGGCTCGCCGCGGGCGAGCAGGAGCGAGCGGAACCCGGCCGTGATCACCGTCAGGACCACGTCGTTGACGGTCCCGCCGAGGCCGGCGCGGACTGCCTTGACGTCGGTGAGCCGCGACCGCGCCCAGGCCCAGCGGCGGTGCGGGCCGAGTGCGCCGTTGATCGAGAGCGGCGGCGTCCGGCGCACGAGCCCGCGCATCGCCGCGAACCCGTGGGCGGCGTCGAGGAGCCGCTCGCCGTAGGCGCGGGGGGCCCGGACGGCCGCCTCGGCGCTGCGCACGATCTCCATCGGGCTGGTGAGCCGCTCGACCAGCGCCCGGCCGATGAGCTCGGCAGCCGGCACTTCGGGGGCGGCCTGCCACGGCGCCGGCGCCGCGGGGGTCGCGTCGCGCTCGCGGTCGAGGATGACCGTGATCAGGTCGCTCCCGGCGATGCCGTCCACCATGCAGTGGTGGATCTTGGAGAGGATTGCCCAGCGGCCCTCGCCGAGCCCCTCGATGACCCACATCTCCCAGAGCGGGCGGGCGCGGTCCAGCCGCTGGGACATCACGCGCCCGATCAGCGTGCGCAGCTGCGCCTCGCTGCCGGGCGCCGGCAGCGCGGTGTGGCGCAGGTGGTAGCCGAGCTGGAAGTGCGGGTCGTCGGCCCACCGCGGGCGTGACAGCGCGAGCGGCACGAACCGGACCTTCTGCCGGTAGCGCGGGACACGGTGCAGCTTGGCCTGCACCATCGCGGCGACGTCGCCGATCGGGGGCGGCGGCCCCTCGAAGATCGCCACCGACCCGATGTGCATCTGGCTGTACTCGGTTTCGAGGTGCAGGAACGATTCGTCGAGCGGGCTCAGCAGCTCCATGGCTCTCCTGGGCGGTGGGCAGGCACGCCCCACGATACGCGCGCTAGGCTCGCGCCGTCGATTCGGCGAACGGAGGGCGAGCAGCGTGAGCAAGCAGGAGAACGCGGACGGGGGCGGCGGCAACGGGGAGGCCCGCCCGAAGCTGGCGCGCCGCGAGTTCGACCACGAGCTCAAACGCCTGCAGCGCGAGCTCGTGCTGATGCAGGAGTACATCAAGGCGACGGGCGAGAAGGTCGTCGTCGTCTTCGAGGGCCGCGACGCGGCCGGCAAGGGCGGCGTCATCAAGCGCATCACCGAACGGCTGAACCCGCGCGTGTGCCGCGTGGTCGCCCTCGGCACGCCGACCGAGCGCGAGAAGACCCAGTGGTACTTCCAGCGCTACACGCCCCATCTGCCCGCCGCCGGCGAGCTCGTGCTCTTCGATCGCAGCTGGTACAACCGCGCCGGCGTCGAGCGGGTCATGGGCTTCTGCACCGACGAGGAGCACCAGGAGTTCCTGCGCTCCTGCCCCGAGTTCGAGCGGATGCTCACCCGCTCCGGGATCCGGCTCGTCAAGTACTGGTTCTCGGTGAGCGACGCCGAGCAGGAGCGCCGCTTCCAGGCCCGCGTCGAGGACCCGATGCGGCGCTGGAAGCTGAGCCCCATGGACCTCGAGTCCCGCGAAAAGTGGGTCGAGTACTCCCGGGCGAAGGACGAGATGTTCGCCTACACCGACATCAAGCAGGCCCCCTGGTACGTCGTGAACGCCGACGACAAGCGCCGCGCCCGGCTCAACTGCATCGCGCACCTGCTGTCGCTCGTGCCCTACCACAGCATCGAGCCGCCGCCGCCCGTCGAGCTGCGCCCCCGTCAGCCCGACCGCGGCTACGTCCGCCCGCCGATCAGCGACCAGACGTTCGTGCCCGAGGTCTACTGACCTCGAAGCCGCTCACGACCGCGCGTAGGCGGCCAGCCGCGGCTCCGCAGGGACCTTCTTCGCGGCGTTGACGACGCCGAGCAGCGCCGTGAGCGCAGCGCCGAGCGTGGTGCGCACGGTGGCCGTGTCCAGGCCGGGCGTGAACTCCTGGCGGCAGACGGCGCGGCCGATCCGGCTCGGGCGGGCCGGCCCGGCGTGACCGAGCGCATCGAAGACGAGCGCGGAGGCCACGGCGTCCGGGAGCAGGCCCACGTGCGTGGCGGTGTCCGCCGGGCAGATCGACTGGACCGCGACCGACGTGAGCTTCACGCCGCGGGCGGCGCGCAGCGCAGAGGTCGGGCGAGGATCGGCCTCGGGCATCACGACGTCATCGGTCCGGGTGAAGATCGTGCTCCAGTCCGGCCCGGGAACGGTCTCGCTCCCCCGGTTCAGGGCCGTCAGAAACCTCGACCCGGGCTTCATCTGCCACAGCGACGCCGCGCAGCTCGCAGCGCACAGCGGATTGACGATCGTCGTGCCGTGGTGCGGCGTGGCCAGGCTGATCTCGTCGGAGACCTTCGTGCGCAGGTCGGGCCAGAACCGCAGGGCCCAGCGAGGCTGCAATCCGCCCTGGCTCATGCCGATCACCGAAACCTTGCGGCCGCTCGCCTTGGCCATGGCGCGCACGGCGGCCACGACGTACTGCGCCCCGATCTGGATGTCTCCGAGCGAGGTCTCGGGCAGCGTGACGGTGCAGAAGCGGTAGCCGGCCTTCGGCAGGGTGATCTCGTAGTTCCACGCGTAGGTCGTCGTCGGATCGGCCGCGGTGGCCGGCACGAGCAGGACCGGGTCGCGCCGCAGGCCCCGGATCGGTCGCGGGCAGGCCAGGGCCGCGCGCAGCTTCGCGGCGGGCACCGTGAGCCGCGGCCCCGGCGCCGTGGCGGCCGCCGCGGGGCCGGCGCCGGCGAGCAGCGCCGCGGCAGCGATGGACACGGCGGCACAGCGGCGGATCGGGACGGTCACGGCGGCACGCTCCTCGGGCGGCGGAAAGAACGGAGCGCCGACCGTAGCGCCCCAGGCCGCCCGGCGCCGCAGCGGGCGCTAGACCTCGCCGAGCAGCTCCGCCTTCTTCGTGGCGAACTCCTCGTCGGTCAGCACGCCGGCGGCGTGAAGCTCCGAGAGCTTCTTGATCCGCTCGATCGGGTCATCGGCGGCCGGAGCCGCAGCCGCCGGGGCCGGGAGCCCGACGCCCGACCCGTCGGGACCGAAGGCCTCCGGCCCGAACATCGCGACGATTTGCTGGCGGCCGCTCGCGTCGGCGATCGTGGCGTAGGCAAACGAGGAGTGGTCCTCCGGGTCGAACCACACGGGGTAGCGCGAGCCGGCCTGCGGAATCTCCACGCGCGAGACGGTCGTGGTCTTGTCGGCCTCGAACGCCGGCGTTCCGTCCAGCGGCTCGATCCGGAACGTCATCGCCACCCGCGGGTTGTCGTTGATCGTCGCGCCCGTGTCGCGGATCGCCGTGAGCGTGCCCACCGCCTTGGTCCCGTGCTCCATGAGGTTCATCGCCTTCTTCTTCTTGCCGCCGAACACGTGCGGGCCTCCTCGCCGTAGGGATCGGGGGCGACCCTACCGGGCGCCGAGGCGTGCGCCCGCCCCGGCCGGGATGCGCGGCAGGGCCATGCGCCGAGGGGGCGCTCAGCCGGCCTCGAGCGCCGCGGTCAGCCCCGCCAGCAGCGCCGTGCGGTCCAGCAGCGACCTGATGGAGATGTGCTCGTGCTCGGCGTGCGCGCCGGCGCCCTCCGGCCCGAGGCCGTCGAGGAGCGGCGTGCCGGACGCCGCGACGAGGTTCGCCTCGCTCCCGCCCCCGGCCTCGCCCTCGTCGAGATCCAGGCCCAGCGCCGCGCCGACCGGTCGCGCCGCCGCCAGGAGCGCGTCGCTCGCCGCACTGCGCCGCCACGGCGGCCGGTGGACGATGCCCTCGACCGAGATGCCGACGCCGTCCTGCGACGCCGCCCACGCCTCGAGCGCCCCGATCGTGCCGGCGAGGTCCGCCTCCGACCAGCCGCGCACGTCCACCTCGAGCTCCGCGGCCGCGGGCACGACGTTCGCGGGCCCTTCCGCCACGATGCTGCCGACGTTGACGGTCAGGCCGCGACCGGGCTCGGCGAGCGCGTCGGCGTGCAGTGCCGCCCGGGCGGCGTGGACGGCGGCGTTGATGCCCAGATGGGGCTCGAGGCCGGCGTGGGCCGCGCGCCCGGCCACCGCCAGCCGCGCCGTGGCGATCCCCTTGCGCGCCGTCTTGAGCGCGCCGCCCGGCAGCGGCGGCTCGAGCACGAGCACCGCACGCGAGGCCGCCGCCCACGCCGCCAGCCGGGCCCCGGTGGCCGGATTGCCGATCTCCTCGTCGGGCGTCAGCGACAGCCGCACCCGCGGCGGCACCTCCGGGGCCACGGCGCGGCGCGCGGCCAGCGCCCACGCCGCCATCGCGAGCGACGCCTTCATGTCCACCACGCCCGGGCCCTCGGCGCGGTCGCCGGCGACCGCGAAGGGCCGGGCGGCGGCGGTGCCAACGGGCCACACGGTGTCGTAGTGGGCCAGCAGGAGCACGCCGGGCTCCCCGGTGTCGACGGACAGGTGCGGCGCGCGACCGCCGTCGTGCGACGCCAGGCGCCCGCCCTCGATGCGCAGGAGCCCCGGCAGTGCCGCGGCAGCCGCGCCGAGCGCGGCCGAATCCTCGCTCGGCGTTTCGAGCGCGACGAGCGTGGCGACGTCCGCCACCACCGCGTCGGCGCGGTCCTGGACCCAGGCGCGGGCCAGGCGGGCGATCTCGGCGGGGGCGGGCGGCATGGGTGCGCCGGTCAGCCTTGGACGACCACGATGGCGATCGTCGCGAGCGTGAGGACCGCGGCGGCGAGCGCGAGCCCCGAGACCCAGGAGTCCGGGAGCGGCTCGAACGACCCGGTCCGCAGCGCCGCGTCGACCCGGCGCTGGCGCAGCCAGCCGAGCGTCACCAGCGCGAAGGCGACGAGCCCGAAGCCAGCGCCGACGAGCACGTAGGGCCAGGTGACCGACGCATCGACGAGCTCGGGCAAGAGCCGGCCGACGCCGAGCGCCGTCGCCGTCGCGGCCAGGCCCGTGCGCCACCAGGCCAGCCAGGTGCGCTCGGCGGCGAGGTAGGTGCGCCGCGTGGCGTCGCTGGCCGGTGGCGAGCCCTCGGCATCGGTCGGTGCGGCCACGGCCGACAGGCTATCCCCCCGCTGCGACGCGCCGCGGCAGCTCAACTCCTGGGCCGCCTGGCCGACAAGTGAGGGCGTGAGCCATCCCGCCACCCTCGCCTACCGGGAGAGCAGCGTCCTGACCGCTTCGCCGGAGCAGCTCGTGGTCATGCTGTACGACGGCGCGCGCCGATTCCTGCTCCAGGCCGGCCAGGCCATGCAGGACGGCGACTACGCCGCGGGCAATCGCCGGCTGCAACGCGCCGAGGCCATCATCGACGAGCTGCTCGCCACCCTGGATCTCAGCACCGGCGCGGTCGCCGAGCAGCTGCAGGCGATCTACCTGTTCTGCCGCCGCCAGACCATGGAGGCCCGCGTCGAGCGCGATCCGAAGCGGCTCGAGCAGGTCTCGGAGCTCCTCGGGGAGCTGCGCGACGCATGGCACCAGATCGCGACCTCCGCGGCCGCCTGATCCGCACCGCGGACCCGTACGCGGCCCTGGCCGACCTCGCTGAGCGCGGGTGCGCCCTCGCCCAGGCCGGCGACCTCGACGGCCTGGCCGCCGCCGCCGATCAGGCCGCGGAGCTGCAGGCCGCGCTGCCAGCCCGGCCCGACACCGCGGCCGAGGCCTCGCTGCGGCGCGCCGCCGCCGCCCAGGCCCGGACGACCGCGCTGCTGGCGCAGGCGCGAGCCGACGCGCAGGGCGAGCTCCGGCGCCTCCGAGCGGGCCGGCGGCTCGCGGGCGGCTACGCCGCGGGCGCGGCCACGGCGCGCGCGGTCGACCGCGCGGGGTAGCGGCGCCGCTGGCGCGCCGCGTCATCGGCCGGGCGTCCACCGAGTTCAAGAAGCGGGCGGCGCTTCCGAACACAGCGGGTGTCTCCCAGGGACGGGCGGCCTCCAACAAGTCCACGGATTGGACGACTGGACACGGACGGACGCCGGGCCGCCCGCCCCTGGGATGAACATCTTCGACGCCACCGAGACCCTCCTGACGACCGCCATGCGCGGGTCGTCGGCGCGGTCCACCGCCCTCACCTCGAACCTCGCGAACGCTGACACGCCGGGTTACGTCCCCAAGGACGTGGACTTCCACGCGGCGCTGCGCAGCGCCCTGGACGCGAGCTCGGCGGACGGGGTCGCGGAGCGCCTGGACGGGCTGTCCTTCTCGGCCCAGTCGCGCGGCTCGGGCGCGATGGCCGCCGACGGCAACGGCGTCGACACCGACATCGAGTCGGCCAGCCTCGCGGAGAACGGGCTGGAGTACCAGGCGCTGGCGAGCATCGCCCGCACGCGCCTGGAGATCGTGCGCATCGCCATGGGAGCGGCCTCCTGATGGGCATGTTCGACGCCATCGACGTCGCCGGCAGTGCGTTGAGCGCCCAGCGCCTCCGGATGGACGTGACCGCCGAGAACCTGGCGAACGCCGAAACCACCCGCGGCGCCGGCGGCGGACCCTACCGGCGCAAGGAGGTTCTCCTCCAGGAGGCCGGCGGCGGGTTCGGCACGACGCTGGCCAGCGCCATGGGCACCGGGGCCGCGGCCGGCCCCGTCGGGGTCCAGGTCGCGGGGATCGCCCAGGACACCAGCCCGCTGCGGCAGGTGTACGACCCGGGCCACCCGGACGCCAACGCGCAAGGGTACGTCCAGCTCCCGAACGTCGATCCGGTGACCGAGATGGTCGACCTGATCTCGTCCTCCCGGTCCTACGAGGCCAACGTCACCGCGATGCAGACGGCCAAGACGATGTTCTCCAAGACCCTGGACATCCTGCGCTGATGGCGATTCCGCCGATCTCCCCCGTGAGCGCCGGGCTCAACGCGGCCAGCATGGGCCTGGGCCCCGCGGGCATCTCGGCGACGACGCCGGACTGGGCGATCCCGGGCATCGGCAGCCCCGAGGCAGCCCAGGCCGCCGCACCGCAGCACGGCTTCGCCTCGATGCTCGCCGACCAGGTGGGCCAGGTGCAGAACCTCCAGACGCAGGCCGCCCAGAGCGCCCAGGCGCTGGCCACCGGCCAGACAAGCGACGCGAGCTCGGTCGTGATGGACATCGAGCGCGCCCGCCTCGGCATGCAGCTCGCTGCCCAGGTTCGCAACAAGCTCGTTGAGGCCTACAGCACGATCTGGCAGACGCAGGTCTAGCCGTGGGCTACCAGCGCAACCTGCTCGCCAACCTGTCGACGAAGGGCAAGATCGCCCTCGCCGCGTCGGTCGTCGGGGCGATCATCGTCGCAATCCTGCTGTTCAACTTCGCCTCCAAGCCGAGCTACTCGACGATGCTCACCGGCCTGGACCCCGCCCAGACGGGCAAGGTCACCAAGGCGCTGGACGCCCAGGGCATCGGCTACGAGATCCAGAACAACGGCACCGCGCTGGCGGTCGACTCCACCCAGGTGCCCCAGGCCCGGATCGCCCTCGCCCAGGCCGGCCTGGGCGGGTCCGGCGCCAGCACCCACGCGGGCTTCGACCTCGTCACGAAGCAGAAGCTCGGCGCCAGCACCTTCCAGCAGCAGGTCGCCTATCAGCAGGCCCTCGAGGGGGAGCTGGCCAGCACGATCGAGCAGATCGACGGCGTCTCGTCGGCGACGGTCCACCTCGTGATCCCGCAGGATCAGCTCTTCGCGTCCGAGACCCAGCCCGCGAGCGCGAACGTCCTCGTCACGGGCGGCAATCTCGATGGCAGCGCGGTGCGCGGGATCGCCCAGCTCGTGACGAGCTCGGTCAAGGGCCTGAAGCTCTCGAGCGTCTCCATCACCGACGGCAGCGGGCAGCTGCTCTGGCCCAATGGCGAGAGCGGCGGGTCCGGCGGGTCCGGCGGCGTCGCAATGAAGCAGGCCGCCCAGGCCCGCTACGACCAGATGCTCGAGGGCCAGCTCGACACGATGCTCGCCACAACGGTCGGCGCCGGCAAGGCCTACGCCCAGGTGAACTCCGACCTCAACGTCGACGACACGAGCAAGGCGGCGCTCACCTACGCCAAGAAGGGCGTGCCGATCCAGGTCAAGAACGAGACCGAGAAGCTGACGGGCGGCGGCAGTGCCGGCGGCGCCGCGGGCGCCGGCGCCAACATTCCGGGCTTCGCGGCGGCCGGCGGCGCCGCGGGCGGCACCTCGAACTACAACCGCAAGACCGCCGACACGCAGTACGTCATCGACAAGTTCGTGACCCGCACGAAGGTCGCCCCGGGCGCGATCAACAAGCTCGACGTGGCGGTCGTCGTCGACAAGAGCGTCCCCGCGGCCTCGGTCACCGCGCTCAAGCAGGCCGTGACGAACGCCGCCGGCATCCAGACCGCCCGCGGGGACCGGCTGTCGGTCACCACGGTGGCGTTTGCCAAGCAGCCGGCGCCGGCCGCGGCGCCGATGATCAACCCGATCGAGATCGGCAAGTACGTGCTCATGGGCCTGGCCGCGCTGGTGTTCCTGTTCTTCGTGACCCGCTACCTCAAGCGGCGCGAGGAGGACGTGCTGGCCTCCAGCGAGCCGACATGGCTGCGGGAGATCGAGGCGCCCCGGCCCCTCGCCTCGTTCTCGGAGCCGGAGACCGAGCCGGTGCAGCTCAACACCGAGGGCCGGACGATGCGCCGCAAGCTCGAGTCGATCGTCGACCAGGAGCCCGAGCGCGTCGCTGCCCAGGTGAAGACGTGGATGTCGGAGGAGTGAGCCCGTGGCCGACGCCGAGGCCGCCACGCTCGAGAGCTCACAGCCGACCCGGGCCCAGCTGCAGCGGCCGACGCTGAACCTGTCCGGCCCGCAGAAGGCCGCGGTCCTGCTCGTCTCCCTGGGCGCCGAGAAGGCCAGCGCGATCTTCCGGCACCTCAAGGAGCAGGAGGTCGAGGCGCTCTCGCTCGAGATGGCCAAGACCCGCCGGGTGGCGTCGGCGACCTCGGCGGCGATCTTCTCCGAGGTGGTCGACACGATCCGGGCCGAGGACTACATCGTCGAGGGCGGCGTCGACTACGCCCGCGAGGTGCTCGAGAAGTCCGTCGGCGGGGACCGCGCCACCGAGATCATCGGGCGGCTCGCGGCGACGATCGAGCGCCGGCCGTTCGAGTTCCTGCGCCGGACGCCGCCCGAGCAGATCTACATGTTCCTCAAGAACGAGACGGCCCAGACGATCGCTGTCGTCGTGGCGAACCTCCACACGACGCTCGCCGCCCACGTGCTGTCCGAGATGCCCCCCGAGCAGCAGGCCGAAGTCGCACTGCGCATCGCCACGATGGGCGAGACCCGGCCCGAGGTCGTCGGCCAGCTCGAGGCGATGATCAAGGAGAAGCTGTCGAGCCTCGTCTCGCAGGAGTATGCCGCGGTCAGCGGGGTCAAGCCGCTCGCCGAGATCCTCAACCACGCCGACCGCCCGACGGAACGCAACGTGCTGGACCAGCTCTCCGAAACCGAGCCCGAGCTCGCCGAGGAGATCCGGCGGCTCCTCTTCACCTTCGAGGACCTCATCAAGCTCGACGACCGCTCGATCCAGCTCGTCCTCAAGGACGTCGACCAGAAGGATCTCGCGATCGCGCTGCGCGGCGTGAGCGATGAGGTCAAGCAGCGGGTCTTCGACAACATGTCCGAGCGCGGCGCCTCGATGCTGGCCGAGGAGATGGAGTTCCAGCCGCCGCAGCGGCGCCGGGTGATCGAGGAGGCTCAGGGCAAGATCGTCGCCGTCGTGCGGCGCCTCGAGGAGGCTGGCGCGCTGGTCATCAGCCGAGGCGGTGAAGATGACGTCGTCTGAGGCCTACGCCTTCGGGCAGCTCGAGCCGGTCGCCGAGCTGGCCGACGATCCCGTGGCCGCCGCTCGCGCGGAGGCCGACGCCATCCGCGCCCAGGCCGGGCGGGCAGGGTACGAGGAGGGCTACCGCGACGGGGTCGACGCTGCCCGCGCCGATCTCGCGGACGCCACGCACGCGCTCCAGGCCGCCGCGGCCGAGATTGCCGAGCTGCGCGCGGCCGCCGCCGACGCGGTCGAGCGCGACGCACTCGATCTCGCCCTCGCCGTGGCCGACAAGGTGGTGGCGGGCGCGCTGGAGGCCCGCCCGGAGCTCGTCATCGACGTGCTCGCCGGCGCACTGCGCGGCGTGACGGACCGCGAGCACGTGACCGTCCTGGTCAACCCCGAGGACTTGGAGACCGTCCGCGCGGCGCTCGGCGACGTCGGCGAGGCGCTGGGCGGCTTCGGCCACCTGGACGTGCAGGCGGAGCGGCGCGTCGGCCGCGGCGGGGCGATCGTGCGCACCGAGACCGGCGAGATCGACGCCACGGTCGTGACGAAGCTCGAGCGCGCCCGGGAGGCATTCGCCCAGGAGCTGGCGGGGTGAGCGCCCCGACGCTCGGCCGGTTCGCCGACGCGCTCGGCAGCACCGACCTGGCCCGCCGGCACGGGCGAGTGCGCGATCTCATCGGCCTCGTCGTGGAGGCGAGCGGGCTGGAAGCCGAGGTCGGCGAGGTCTGCCTGGTGCAATCCAGCCGTGCCCGCGAGGCCGTGCCCGCGGAAGTCGTCGGCTTTCGTGCCGGCCGCACGCTGCTTATGCCGCTGGGCGAGCTCGGGGGCGTCGGCCCGGGCACGCGCGTGACGGCCACCGGCGAGCCGTTCCGGGTCCAGACGGGCCCCCATCTGCTCGGCCGGGTCCTCGACGGGCTCGGGCGCCCGATCGACGGCGGCCGCGCGCTCGAGCCCGGCGGCGAGTGGCGCCGGTCCGTGGCGTCGCCGCCCGACGCGATGGAGCGCCCGCGGATCACCCGCCGGGTGTCGCTGGGCGTCCGGGCGCTCGACGCCCTCGTTCCGTGCGGTGAGGGCCAGCGGCTCGGCATCTTCGCCGGCTCGGGCGTCGGGAAGTCCTCGACCCTCGGGATGATCGCCCGGGCAACATCGGCGGAGGTGAACGTGATCGCGCTCGTCGGCGAGCGCGGCCGCGAGGTGCGCGAGTTCATCGAGCGCGACCTCGGCGATGCGATCAGCCGGTCGGTCGTGGTCGTCGCCACCTCCGACCAGCCGGCCCTGGTCCGGATCGCCGCCGCCTTCGCGGCCACGACGATCGCCGAGTCCTTCCGCGACGGCGGCGCCGACGTGCTGCTGATGATGGACTCGGTCACCCGTTTTGCGATGGCCCAGCGGGAAGTCGGCCTCGCCATCGGCGAGCCGCCAGCGACCCGGGGGTACACGCCGAGCGTGTTCGCGCTGCTCCCCAAGCTCCTCGAGCGTTCCGGAACGAGCCCCGCCGGCTCGATCACCGGGCTCTACACCGTGCTCGTCGACGGCGACGACATGAATGAGCCGGTCGCCGACGCCGTGCGGTCGATCCTCGACGGGCACGTCGTGCTGACCCGGGAGCTGGCTCACCGCAGCCACTACCCGGCGATCGACGTGCTCCAGAGCGTGTCGCGACTCGTCGACGAGCTCGTGTCGCCGGAGATCCGCGACGCCGGCCGGGACGTGCGCGGCCTCCTGGCCGCCTACCAGGCCAAGGAGGACCTGATCTCGATCGGCGCCTACGAGCCGGGCACCGACCCCGAGACCGACCGCGCGATCGCGCTGCGTCCCGCGATCGAGGCGTTCTTGCGCCAGCGCCCGGACGAGCTCTCCACTGCCGAGGAGGCCGACGACGGCCTGCTCGGCCTGGCCGCCGCGCTGCCGCCGGAGCCGGAGGCGCCCGCCGAGGGTCACGCCGGGGCCTCCGAGGTGCCAGCCCCTGGGCTGGGCGGCGGCCCCGGGCCCAGTGCGCTGCCGCCGCTGCACCTCGCCGAGTGAGGCGGCGGCCGCCGGGCTCCGGGGGGCCGGGCCGACGTCACCTCAAGGCGCCCGCCTCCCCGCCGACTATCGAAGCAGACCGACCCCCTGGAGGAGCAATGTCCGAAGCAGCACCCACGTCACGCCAGCTCGTCGTCTTCTCCCTCGGGGACGAGGAGTACGGGCTCCCGATCACCCAAGTCCACGAGATCATCCGTTACACCGAGCCCCGCTCGGTCGCGTCGAACACGCCTTGGATCCGCGGCGTGATCTCCCTTCGCGGCAAGATCGTGCCCGTCTACGACCTCGGCGCCCGGCTGAGCATCTCCGGCGACGCCTCGGCGCAGCAGAAGATCGTCATCGTCGAGACCGACACCGACATGGCCGGCGTGGTCGTCGACGACGTCGAGGAGGTCCTCACTGTCGAGGACGGCCAGATCGACGACATCCCCGCCGCCGGGTCGGAGTGCCTGGAGGCCATCGCGAAGATCGACGACCGCCTCGTCGTGCTCCTGAGCGCCGAAGGCATCTTCGGCGGCGCCGACCTCGACGCCGTCGCAGCTGCCGCGTAGCCGTGGCCGCGGCTGCCCCCACTCGCGTCGTCGTCGCCGACGACTCCGGCTTCATGCGCCAGATGCTCTCCTCCGCCCTGCGCGACGAGGGCTTCGACGTGATCGCCGCGGCCTGCGACGGCGACGAGGCGCTCGCGCTGTGCACCGAGCACGAGCCGGACGCCATCACCCTGGACCTGGCCATGCCCGGCATGGACGGCATCGGGTTCCTGCGCGCCCTCAAGCGCCCGGGGGCGCCGGAGGTGCCGGTCGTCGTCGTCTCGGCCTTCTCGCCCGCCCACGGCGCGCGCGCCGTGGACGCCCTGGCTGAGGGCGCCTTCGACCTCGTGGCCAAGCCCCAGGGCCCGGACGCCATGAAGCCGTTCACCCGGGAGCTCGCCAGCAAGGTCCGGGCCGCCGCGGAGTCGCTGCGCCGCCGGGTCACGTCGGGCCGCATCGCGCCGCCCCCGGTGCGGCGCCCCGCCAGCACCGGCACGAAGCGGGCCGTCGTGATCGCCACCTCGACCGGCGGGCCGAAGGCGCTCGCCGCGGTCATGCCCCGCCTGCCCGCCCCGCTCGGCCAGGGCACCGTGATCGTCCAGCACATGCCCGAGGGCTTCACGGCCTCGCTGGCGGCCCGCCTGGACGCCGCGTCGCCGCTCACGATCCGCGAAGCGCGGCCCGGAGACCCGCTGAACCCCGGCACCGCGCTGCTGGCCGCCGGCGGCTCGCACCTGCGCTTCGGCACGTCGCGGCGCTCCCAGCTCACCGACGAGGATCCGATCGGCGGGCTGCGCCCCCGGGCCGACCTCACCATTGAGGACGTCGCGAGCCTCTACGGCCCCAAGACCCTTCTGGTCGTGCTCACGGGCATGGGCCGCGACGGGCTCGAGGGAGCCAAGGCCGTCAAGGCCGCCGGCGGCCGGATCCTCGCCGAGGCCGAGTCCACCTGCACCGTCTACGGCATGCCGCGCGCCGTGGCCGAAGCCGGCCTGGCCGATGCCGTCCTGCCCATCGACGAACTGCCCGCGGTGATCGCGGAGGAGGCTGGCTGATGAACCCGCCCGAACAGGCCGCCGCCGCCTACCCGGCGCGCGACGACTACACCGCGTTCTGCGAGGGCATCCGCGCCCTCTGCAAGATCGACCTGCTCCAGTACAAGCGCGGCCAGATGGAGCGGCGCATCCGCTCCTTCGCCGAGCGCCGGGGCACCACCGACCTCGAGGCCTACCTCCGCGAGCTCAAGGGCGACCCGCGCGAGCTCGACGCCTTCCTGGACCGCGTGACGATCAACGTCTCGCAGCTGTGGCGCAACCCGGTCCAGTGGGAGGTGCTCGCCGCCCACGTCCTGCCGGAGCTGGCCGAAGCGGGCCGGATCCGGGCCTGGAGCGCGGGCTGCTCGTATGGGGCCGAGGCCTACACGGTGCTCGCGGTCGCCGCCGAGACCGTGCCGGGCGTCCCGATCGACATGCGCGGCACCGACATCGACAAGCGGATGGTGGACCGCGCCCGCGAGGGGTGCTATTCCGCCGACGACGCCCGCGACGCGCCGTCGCGGTCCCTGGAGCGGCACTTCACCCCCACCGCGAACGGCTGGCAGGCCAAGCCCGCGCTGCGGGCGGCAGCGCGGTTCGAGGTCGGCGACCTGCTGCGCATGCGCGTGTCGGCCTCGGCCTTCGACCTCATCCTCTGCCGCAACACCGTCATCTACTTCACCGAGGACGTGCGCGACGCCCTGCACGCCCGGCTGGCCGATGCCTTGCGGCCGGGCGGCTATCTGATCATCGGGTCGACCGAGCGCATCGCCGACCCGCGCGCCAAGGGGCTCGAGCTCCTCTACCCGTTCACCTACCGGAAGAGCTGATGGACACCTCCGAGTACCTCCCCATGTTCCTGGCCGAGTGCCGGGAGCACCTCCAGGAGCTGAACCTCGCCGTCGTGCGGATCGAGGAGAACCCCGGCGACCGCGACACGGTCGACGAGATCTTCCGGATCGCGCACTCCATGAAGGGCATGAGCGCCACGATGGGGTTCGAGGACATGGCGGCGCTCACCCACGAGATGGAGGACGCCTTCGAGCTCCTGCGCCAGCGCACGACGCCGCTGCCCCAGGAGGCCATCGACGTGCTGCTCGAGTGCCTCGACGCCCTCGAGGCGGCCATCGAGTCGATCGACACGACCGGCGCGGAGAACCTCACGCCCGAGCCGCTCGCCGGCCTGCTCAAGAAGCTGGTGCGCGCCCGCACCGAGGCCCAGGAGCGCGAGCGCAAGGGCGGCAACGCTCCGGTCGAGGAGGTCCTGGTCGTCAACGCGGAGGGCCGGCGGGTCGTGCGCGCCCTGGTGAAGCTCGCCGAGGCGACGATGATGCCCTCGGTCCGGGCGTTCATGGTCCTCGAGACGCTCGGCGAGCACGGCGAGGTGCTCGCCTCGGCCCCGAGCGAGGCCGGGCTCGACGGCTACGACGGGCGCGACATCGAGGCGTGGCTCGCCTCCGAGCACGAAGAGGCCGCCATCACGGCCGCCGTGCTCGCCGTGCCGGACGTGGAGGCCGCCACCGTCGCCGAGGCCGATCCCGCCGAGGCGGCCGCCTCGGCGGCCGCCGTGGACGACGCGGCCAGCCCGCCCGCCGCGGCCGACGCCGGCGAGGACGACCACCCGGCGGCTGCCGCGGGCGGCCACAAGAAGACGGCCAGCGTCAGGGTCGACGCCGACCGCCTCGACCAGCTCATGCACTCGATGGGCGAGCTCGTCGTGCACCGCACCCGCGTCGAGTCGCTCGCGGCCGACGCCCGGGTCCCTGAGCTGACCCAGGCGGTCCAGGACCTGACCCGGTCCTCGCAGGCGCTGCAGGCCATGGTCATGCAGGTGCGGATGGTGCCCGTCGAGGCGGTGTTCCTCCGCTTCCCGCGGCTGGTTCGCGACCTCTCCATCAAGCTGGACAAGGAGGTCGAGCTCGAGCTCCTCGGCAAGGAGACCGAACTGGACCGCACCGTCGTCGACGCGCTCGGCGACCCGATCGTCCACCTCGTCCGGAACTCGCTCGACCACGGGCTCGAGCACCCGGACGAGCGCGAGGACCTCGGAAAGCCGCGCCACGGCAAGCTCACGATCTCGGCCCGCCACGCCGGCGGGAACGTCGTGATCGAGGTCAGCGACGACGGTCGCGGGATCGACGCCGCCATCGTCGCCGCCAAGGCCGTGCAGCGCGGCCTGATCACCGCCGAGGCCGCCGACGGCATCGACACGGCCAAGGCCGCGGAGCTGCTCTTCGCCCCCGGCTTCTCGACGGCCGAGACCACGAGCGACGTCTCGGGCCGCGGCGTCGGCATGGACGCAGTCCGCACGATCATCCGCGACCTCGGCGGCGAGGTCACGCTGGTCTCCGAGCCCGGCCAGGGCACGACCGCGCAGATCCGCCTGCCGCTCACGCTGGCGATCATGTCCGCGCTGCTCGTCGAGGCCGGCGGGCTGCCGTTCGCCATTCCGCTCGACCGCGTGCAGACCACACTGCGGATCGCCGAGCACACCGTCCGCTCGGTCACCGGCAGCCGCATGCTCGTCCTGCGCGAGGACGTGCTGCCGCTGATCGATGCGGCCGCCGCGCTCGGCCACCCCGAATCCAGCGACCCCACGTCCGATGAGTACGCCGTCGTGGTGCGCGGCACCGAGGGGGAGATGGCGCTTGCGCTCACCGGCCTGATCGGCCAGCGCGAGCTCGTGACCAAGGCGCTTCCCAGCGCCGTGCGCGACGACGCCGCCGTGTCGGGCGGCGCCGTGCTGTCCAACGGCGACATCGCGCTGATCGTGGACTGCGACGCCCTGAGCGCCGGGGCGATGGCCGGCGCACCAATTCCCGCCTGAGGCGACGGAAAGGACACCCAACACCATGGAGTACACCGACCTGGAGCTCGACGCCTTGCGCGAGCTGGCGAACATCGGCTCCGGCACCGCCGGCACGGCGCTGTCCAGCATGCTGGGCCGCCCGGTCGACATCTCGGTGCCGCGGGCCCTGGCCCTGCCGCTCGCCGACGCCGTCGATGCGGCCGGCGACGCCGAGCAGCCCGCGACCGGCGTGGTGATCCCGCTGCAGGGCGACCTGGCGGGCACCGTGCTGCTCCTGTTCGACGGCGACGACGCGGCCACGCTGTGCGGCCTGCTCGGCGTCGAGCCCGACAGCGACGTGGGCCTGTCCGCCCTCGGGGAGATCGGGAACATCCTCGGCACGTCCTACATCCAGGCGCTCGGCCAGATGACGGGCCTCACGCTCGAGCCGACCCCGCCGCACGTCGCCACCGACATGCTGGGGGCGATCGTGGCCACGGTGCTCGCCGCCGAGGCCGCGGCCTCCGACGTGGCGCTGCTGCTGGACTCGGACCTGCAGGTCGAAGGGGAGCCCTGCTCCCTGTCGTTCATGCTCCTGCCCGAGCCGGGCGGGGTGCGGGAGCTGCTGACCAGGCTCGGCCTCTAGTGGCCGAGCGGCGGGAAACGATGGTGCGCATGGGCGAGCTGGCCACGTCGCGCACCCACGGCGACGTCCTCGTGTCGCTCGGCCTCGGGTCGTGCATCGGCGTCGCCATCATCGACCCGCACACGCGAGCCACGGGGCTCGCGCACGTCATGCTGCCGGCGACCACCCCGGGCACGCGGTCGGCGGGCGCCAAGTTCGCCGACGAGGGCGTGCCGGCGCTCCTGGACGCCCTCACGAGCCTGGGCGGCCGGCGGTCGCGGCTCGAAGCGGTCCTCGTGGGCGGCGCGGCGATGTTCGCGATCAAGCGTCCGTCCGAATCGGGCCTGGACATCGGAGCCCGCAATGCCGACGCCGTGCACGCCGCGCTGGAGGCGCACGCGATCCCCGTGCGCGCCACGGCGATCGGCGGCAGCACGGGCCGCACGATCCGGATCTACGTGGCCGAGGCCCGCGTGACCGTGAAGGAGGCGGGCGGCAAGGAGGGCGACCTCTGGCAGAGCAGCGTCCCGGCGGCCCGGAACCGCGTCCCGGCATGAGCGGCGAGGTCCTCTCCAACGACGCGGTCGCCGCGCTCGTCGAGGCGGCCCGCAGCGGCGACCTCCCCGAGGAGTCGGCGCCCAAGCGCGCGAGCCGGCAGCGGCGGGTGCGCGCCGTGGATTTCACGCGGCCGACGAAGTTCACCACCGACCAGGAGCGCAAGCTGCGCCGCTCGCTCGAGGCCTTCTGCCGCGCCACCTCGACCCGGCTGTCGGCAGAGATGCGGATGCCGATCGAGCTCGAGGTGATCAACTCGACCCAGCTGCTGTGGTCCAACGCCCACGCCCAGCTCCCGGGCTCGGCGATCTGCGGCGTCGTGGACGCCGCCCCCGCGGGCACGCAGTTCCTCCTCGCGGCCGAGCTCCCGCTCGTCCTCTCCTCGATCGACTGGCTGCTGGGCGGCACGAGCTCGGCCCCGCCGCGGGAGCGCAAGCTCACCGAGATCGACTGGGCGCTGGCCGGGCACTTCTTCGGGACGATCATCGGGCAGCTCTCGATCGTCTGGAGCGACATCGCCGGCCTCGAGCTCGACCTCTCGCGCCTGGACACGCAGCTCGAGACCGCCCAGATCGCGCCCGTCTCGGAGCCGACCCTCATCCTCACGATGGAGGCGCGGATGTCGGGCTCGTCGGCGACCGTCGTGGTCCTGCTGCCCTACACGGCGATCGCCTCGGTCGCCGACGCGTTCTCCGCCGACGAGTTCACCGCCGGAGTCGATCACTCGCTCGCGGGCGCCGTGCACGCGGCGATCAGCGAGGTCGAGGTCTGCCTGCGCGCCGAGGTGGCGGCCGTCGAGCTGCCGGTCGACGAGGTGCTGCGGCTCGCGCCCGGCGACCTGCTGCCGCTCAAGGCCAAGATCGAGTCCGGCGTCACGGTCTTTGCGGAGTCCGCCCCGGTCTGCAAGGCCCGGCCGGGCCGGTCGGGCAGCCGCCGCGGCGTGCAGATCGATCGCGAGCTGGGCGGCCTGCGATGACCGCAGAGGACGCGCTCACCCGCCTCGGGGAGTCGACCGCGGAGGCGGCGACCGGCGTGCTGTCGATGTTCGCCGCCGACCAGGTCGTCAGCGGGCAGACCGCCCTGGTCGCGGACGGGGGCGACGCCTTCGAGAGCCTCACGGTGCCCGCAGTCGGCACGAGCGTGGCCTACGTCGACGGCGTCACCGGGGGCAACGTCTTCGTGATGACCCCGCTCGGCGCCCGGCGGCTGGCCGCGGCCATGATGGGCTCGCCCCCGCCCGAGGACGGCGACGAGACCGAGATCTCCGAGCTCGAGCTCTCGGCGGTCGCCGAGGCGATGAACCAGATGATGGCCGCCGCCGCAGGCGCGACGAGCGCCGTGCTCGGGACCGAGGTCGAGATCGGCCCGCCCGAAACCGCAGTCTTCACCACCGTCGAGGCGGCGCGCGAGGCGTTTGGGACCTCCACGCACGCCAACACGACCTCGTTCACGGTGTGCGGCGAGAAGTGCCGCCTCGTGCAGCTCGTCCCGAATGCCTTCGTGGTCCGGATGACCCAGGCGCTCGACGAGCTGACCGCCGAATACGCGCCTGAGGGCCCCGCGGGCGGCACCGAGCCCGGCGCCGTCGCGGAGCTGCTCCGGGTCACCGAGGTGCGCGTGTGGGCCGAGCTCGGCCGCGCGCGCATGGCCTCGGCCCGCGCCGTCGGACTGCCCCACGGCGCCGTCGTCGAGCTCGATCGCGATGCGGACGACCCCGTCGACGTGTTCGTCAACGGCGTCCGCATGGCGACCGGCCGGCTCGAGGTCGTCGGCGACGCGGAGTGGGCGGTGCGCATCGAGACCGTGTTCCCGCGCGCCGACCTCTCACCAGCTTCCCCAACCCCACCCAACGCAGAAGGAGGTGCCATCTGATGGCACGTGTACTCGTCGTGGACGACGCAGCGTTCATGCGCAAGATGGTCAGCGATGCGCTGGCCTCCGGCGGCCACGAGGTCGTCGGCGAAGCCGGCAACGGCGAGGAGGCCATCGACCGCTTCCAGGAGCTCAAGCCGGAGATCACCACGCTCGACATCACGATGCCGGGCAAGGACGGCCTCGAAGCCCTCAAGGAGATCGTCGCCATGGACCCGTCCGCGCGCGTCGTGATGTGCTCGGCGCTCGGCCAGGAGTCCAAGGTCCTCGAGGCCATCAAGGCCGGCGCCAAGGACTTCGTCGTGAAGCCGTTCGAGCCCGCGCGCGTCCTGGACGCCATCAGCAAGGCGCTCGGCTAGCCGGCGGGGCCGCGCGCCCCGCCGGCTCCGCCGGCACCTCCGCGCCGGCCAGCGCCGCGTCACGCGGCGACCCGCACGCACGCCTCCTGCCGCCGGCCGCGTGCGCTTCCGCCGTTCCCGCGGCCGGCGCTCGCCAGCGCCGCCGCCGTCCTCAGCCAGCCCGTCTTCCGCCGGCCCCGCCCCCTGCGCGGCGGGTCACGGCGGGCTGCCCGCGCGCGTCGCGCACCCGGGCCGGTCGCACGGCATCCGGCGCTCAAGCCCGCGGGCTCGCCGACGACTACCGGTGCGAGACGCGACCGCCGCCGGCGGCACTGAACCAACAACCGAACGCCCACGGGGCGACGCAGGAGAGTGATCATGCAGCGCATCCGCAACATCAAGGTCGGGGCACGGCTCGCACTGGGCTTCGGTCTGGTGGTCGGGCTCTTCCTCATCGTCACCGCCGTGGGGTATTCCGGACTGGTGGGCGGCGAGGATTCGCTGCGCACGGTCGGACAGCTCACGCAGCTGCGCGGGCAGAACCAGGACCTGGCGTTTGACGCTGCCAAGATCACCGGCGCCCAGAACGGCTACGCGCTCAACGTGGCCCGCTTCGGCGCCGCTGGCGCCGGGTCCTCGAGCGCCGACCTGAAGGACTTCAAGGCCGCGGCGGCCCGGTTCAATGCCACGCTGGCCAAGGCCCGCGCCAACCCGGCCCAGGATGCCGCGGGCCGGGCGCGGCTCGCGGGCATCACCAGCACCTACGGGGCCCTGGAGGCCACCATCGCGCGGGCCGACGCCCTCTTCACCCGCGGGACGCCCGCCGCACGGCAGGCCGGGCTCGTGCTCGTGAACGGCCGGTCGCCGGCCGACCACGGCCGCAGCGACGCGCTCGCCGGCGAGCTCGAGGCCAAGGTGCTGGGCTCTGTCGCCGCGGTCGCGAAGCGGGCTGACGCGGCCCAGGCCGACGCGGACAGCAGCGCCCAGGAGGCCCAGACGCTGATGCTGATCGTGGCCGTGATCGCGCTGCTGCTCGCCGGGGCCATCGCCTTCGTCCTCTCCTCCGACATCAAGCGCCGGCTCGAGGAGATCGGCGAGCGCCTGACCAAGCTGCGCGACCACTGCGCCACCGACCTCAAGAACGGCCTGACCGCCATTGCCGGCGGTGATCACACCGTGGCGGTCGTCCCGGTCACCCCGCTGATCGAGAACCCGGCCAAGGACGAGATCGGCCAGATCGCCGTCTCCGTCAACACTGTCCGCGACCGCACGGTCGAGTCCGTCGAGGCGTATGAGCAGGTGCGCGCGACGCTGGGGGAGGCGCTGGGGCCGCATTCGTGCCTGGGGCCGCTGACCGAGCGGCTGGATTCGCTGACCAACCGGTGCATGGCGGGGCTGGAGGGCGCGCTGGAGCGGATTGCTGCCGGGGACCTGACGGTCGAGGTGACGCCGGTGACCACGCCGGTGGCCAGCGAGTCCGGGGAGCCGGTCGGGCATCTGGCCGAGGTGTTCAACTCGCTGCTGGACCGCACGCAGAACGCGGTGGGCAGCTACGGGGACATGCGCCACAAGGTCCGCGAGATGCTCGGGGAGATCTCCTCGACGTCCCAGACGGTCGCGGCGGCCAGCCAGCAGATGGCCTCGACCTCCGAGGAGGCCGGCAAGGCGGTGGGCGAGATCGCCACCGCGGTCGGCGAGGTCGCGACCGGCGCCGAGCGCCAGGTCCGCTCGGTCGAGGCCGCGCGGGAGGCCACGCAGGAGATGGCCGGCGCCGCGCAGGAGTCGGCGGCCAGCGCCGAGCAGACCGCCACGGCGGCCAAGCAGGCCCGCGCGGTCGCCGAGGAGGGCGCCGCCGCCGTGGCCGAGGCGACCGAGGCGATGAGCGCCGTGCGCGAGTCCTCCCAGGAGGCGACCACCGCGATCCGCGAGCTGGGCGACAAGTCCGAGCAGATCGGCGGGATCGTCGACACGATCTCGGGGATCGCCGAGCAGACCAACCTGCTGGCCCTCAACGCGGCCATCGAGGCCGCCCGGGCCGGCGAGCAGGGCCGCGGCTTTGCCGTGGTGGCCGAGGAGGTCCGCAAGCTCGCCGAGGAGTCCCAGGACGCCGCCGCCTCGATCGCCAAGCTGATCGAGGAGATCACCGCCCAGACCGGCCGCGCCGTCGAGGTCGTCGAGAAGGGCGGCAAGCAGACCCACGACGGGTCCGCGACCGTCGAGCGCGCCCGCGAGTCCTTCCTGGCCATCCAGGGCGCCGTGGACGACATGAACGGCCGCATCGAGGACATCGCCGCCTCCGTCCAGCAGATCGCCTCCTCCTCGGCCAAGATGGAAACCGACATGGGCGAAGTCGCCGCCGTCGCCGAGCAATCCTCGGCCAGCAGCGAACAGGTCTCGGCCTCCACCCAGCAGACCAGCGCCTCCACCCAGGAGATCGCCTCCAGCGCCCAGCAGCTCGCCGGCACCGCCGAAGAGCTCGAACGCCTCGTCGGCCAGTTCCAGCTCGAACCCGCCTGACCGCACCCACCACCGCCCGGCACCCCCACGCTCACAAACACGCGCGC